>Ga0256404_1001255_pt1 | contig 62837 bp, 52 predicted proteins | sample RumenRJG_01DNA_FD_185990 | JGI IMG/M metagenome (GOLD analysis project Ga0256404, IMG submission 185990) | Bovine rumen microbial communities from Lethbridge, Alberta, Canada - RJG_01 | ecosystem: Host-associated > Mammals > Digestive system > Stomach > Rumen | place: Canada: Alberta | collected...
ATGGATGAATAACTATCCGAGAAAAATCCTTAAAGGGTCAACTCCAGAATTGGAACTTCAAAAACATATAGGTATGAATTTTAAGATTCCAATATAAAAAATATCACCAGTTTAAAGAAACTGGCGACATTATTATTTACAAGTTACACTGACCAGCAGTCAAGCCAGAGATGCTGAAACAAGTTCAGCATGACGTGCTTTGCTAATCAGCTTTTATAAGGCCAGGTTTTTACAACCAGGGATTATTTGATTTCTTCAATCTTAAGAGCAGCAGTCCAGTCTGCCTGAAGGAAATGTCCTCTGTCTACTTCATATGAAACAAGATATTTCTTTCCTTTTTCAAATTTGAACTTTTCTGTCTGGTTTGGCCAGTAGCCGCCTGCAACAAAGGCATTTCCTTTTTCGTAAATGCTGTAGAAGAATTCTATATCTTCGCCAGCCGGAAAATAGAAAGTATATTCTTTTGATTCAGGATCAACTCTGTTTTCCTTACAGTAAGCATAAGCATTTTCGCCATTAACACGATGAATATCAACTCCATCCTTAAACTTAATGATTGCAGCATTATCTTTATCTGCAATTATATGCTTTTCCGTATAATAATTGTCATTGATTCTGAAGTTATAGTTCTTTCCATTTGGAAGGAAGGTATCAACTCCATACATTCTGATTCCTTCAATCTTAGAAATACCACAAGTTACTCTAACCTTCTGTTTTGAATCTGAAGGATTTTTTACAAGCTTATAAAGATATGATTTTGTATCAGAGTCGTACAAAGCTTTTACCATATCATCAATGTCTACCTGCACAAAAGCTGAAGCATCTTCTGCTGTGTAATTGTCGTGTTTGAGAACAAAGCCATACTTAGTAAGGAATTCAGCTTCAATCTTGTCAAACTCAATATTCTTATAAAGACTTTCTGGTGTACAGCTGTCTTTTTCTGTCCACATAAGCTGAATTTCAGTTACCTGGAATGTTTCACTTTCAAGACTTGCAGGATCAAAACCATTTGAAGCACAGGAAACGAATAATACAGACAAGGCTGCCGCGAATAATAATTTAAGTTTTTTCATTTTTATAATCTCCTTTTACTTAATTATTTCAGAAAAAACTAAAACTTTCCACCCCCGAGGGTTGCAGAAAGCTTAAGAGATAATGTCGGATTCTTGTCGAAGGTCTTAAAGGTAAGAACTGGTCCAAGTCCCATCTTTAATTCTGTAATTGGAGAATAATAGAACATTGCAGTTGTTGTAAGGCTTGTTCCTGTCATTACAGCGATGGTTGCATCATCTACGCCAGCGGCCTTAGCCATTGCAAAGTATTCTTCGCGGCCAAAGTTTGCCATAGCAAAAATGCTTGCAGAAAAATCTGTAGTACCAAAAATTTTACCAAAGTTTGCCATTGCTGCAATGTTGTGGCCACCGATTATGTGGCTGGCAATATCCTTTGAGTTACCATTGTAGTAGTACTGAGCGGCAAGGGTAATTTGAGGATCTTTCCAGTAATAGCTTAAGCCGGCTGTAGCCTGGAAGATACTTGTTTTATCATTCCATTCTTTATTTGCAGCCCACTCACTGTCTGCACCATAGCTGTAAACAAACTCACCAAAGAAGCTGACTTTCTTAAGGCTTCCGGTTGCTGTAAGCATTGCCTTTGGAGCATTCTGATATTTATAGAAGGCACCAATTCCCAGCTCCCAGTTGCCGATAAGAATATCTGCTTTACCGGCAAGGGCTGTGTCACGCAAATATGTTTCTGCTGTCTGATTTGTAAAGTTTGTTGAAGGAATAACATAGAACCAGAGACAGTTCTGACTGCCAGGGAAGACAATCTGAGTTCTCAGGTTCAAGGCACCGTCAACCTGCTTTTCCGGATTTTCAGGATCGATTGAAGATGTGTTGATCATATCTGAAACAGGACTGAAGAAGTAGCCTGCTCCCCAGGTAACGGTATGTACACCAAAGCGGAAGAAGGCTGTGTCTTTGATTGAGAAGTCGGTAAAGAGTTCCTTGAGCTTAAACCAGTCTGCAATAGTTGTTGTAGTATTAAGCTTCATATCGGCAAGAGATGTACCGGTCAATCTTGTATAAGATGTTGCATTATTCACAAAAGGATAAGCAAAACCAAACTTTGTGTAGAGACGAAGATTCTGGGTTGGGCGGGCATCTACAGAAAGCAGAGCGCTTAAATCCGGAGTAAGCTTTGAATTTTTGATATTCTCACCAAAATCAGTTGAATCTGGTGAATAAAGGATTGTGTTAGTTGTAATTCCTGCAGTGAGGCTGCCGCCCACTTTTACTGTACCTGAATCAAAAATAACACCCTTACTCAAATCTGTTTTAGCTGATACATCAGAAACTTCTGTAATGCTGTCATCAACAAAGAAGTCGTCATCGCTGCCGCCAAAGAGGTCATCGTCTGACTGGGCAAAGAGAGAGAAAGTGAAGATTGAAAGAAATAATATTGTAAATAATTTTTTCATAATTTATGTCCTATCGAGATTCCCCGGTCAAGCCGGGGAAGCCTAAAATCGAAGAACCGTTAAAAAGCAAGCCGTAAGGGTTGCTTTAGGTTCATCGAAAGAATGGCTCAGAGGCAAGCTGTGCTTGCCGACTGTTTTAGTTCAAGCCTTCCAGATATGCTTTTGTGAAAATCTTGTCCGGGAGAGTGTCGAAGGTAAGGTCTGAAATTACCTGCTGAGTCTGCTCACCCTTGTTGAGCTCGTCGCGGAGGATTGCCTGAGTTGCTACATAACCTGTCTTTCCGCGAACCTGGACCTTTGACCACTTTGGAACAAGAGTTGTACGCATAAGGCGGTCTGAACCAGAGAAGTCTTCCTGCTTAAGAACAAGAGGAATATCCTTGCGAACGTAGTATTTTGTTTTTGCATAAGAAGGTTCTTTTGTTTTTGCCTGAAGAACAATAATGTCTACAGGATATTTTCCAAGAGTTCCTTCCTCATATGAAAATACGTCGTAATTGTCGCGCCAGTATTTATCGTTCTGTTCGATATCATCAAGCTTAACGTCTGAATCACCAAGTGCTTCCTTGATTGAAGTATGGGTAAACTTACGGCTGATCGGGTCATAAGACCAGATGTTATCATCATTGCGAAGATATCCCTTACCCTTGTCTGCCTCAGGAAAAAGCTGAACGATTGTCATAAGTTTTCCGTCTGTGCGTTCAAAAATCTTGTACTGAAGATTTTCTTTTGGTTTTCCAGGTTTTTCTACAACAAGAGAAATAGTTGCAGAATAGTCTCCATGGTAAGCCTGAACCTCGCGGCTTTCGTCCATGATTTTGAAACACTTTTCTGCTACGTCGGCAGAAACCTGTGCGGTTGCGGCAGCGGTCAAAAGTGCTGCTGCTGCGATAAATGATAGAATTTTTTTCATAATTAAACTCCAACTAAACAAATTGCGGCTCGCATAGTCTCGCCGCTTGAGCCATTCTTTCGATAATCCTAAAGCGACCCGCTGTCGCAGCTCGCTTTTTAACGGATTTTCGATTGTAGGCTTATTTTACAGTTCGCAATGCTTCGGCTGGGCTCATGCGGGCGGCCTGCTTTGCACTTCCTCTTACTGCCCATGAGGTCAGCAAGATCAGAATGATATACTGAATTATAATTGAAAGCACAGACATTTTGAAAGTAAAGTGTCCCTTCTTGAGGAAGAAGGAAAGTGCTTCATTATTAATTGGAATAAAGTGCACGATTGTCATAACAAGGGCCGCAAAAATCAAACCTGCAAGTGCTCCGATGATACAAAGAATTACGGCTTCGTTTGTAAACACACGGCGGGTATCTTTGCCTGTCATACCAAGGGCACGCATTGTTCCAATTTCACGGATGCGTTCATACAAAACCATGCGGTATGTGTTAGACACGCCTACCATTACAATCAGAAGAATTACAATAAGGATTACAGTTGTAATGACGTGCACAATATTAAGCACAGTTTTAATCTGAGGGATTTCGTCGTAGAGAGTTTCTACTCCGTACTTTACGCCTTTCCACTCGTTTTCCGGCTTCTTTGTATCAATCTGCTTTTCTATACCCTTTCCAATATTTGTAGGGTTAGTTTTCATGGCAAGGAGACGGCTTGTAACATTAATCTCAGGATTCTTCTCACTGTCCTGTCTGATTCTGTTTTCAATAGCCATAGCAGCCTTTGTCTGCTGATTTTTATCACGCAGGTAAATTGAGAACATTGAATATCCACCTTCCGGCATTTCGATAATCGTATTTACATCTTCAATATCAGCATAAGCCTGCATTGAGTTGATGAAGCTGTTCGACTTTAAGATTCCTGTAATTGTCATATCAGCAAAAGTGTTCTGACCATAAACTGTATAAGTTGAATAGATGACTTCGTCTCCAACCTGAAGGTTCAAAGAGTCTGCAATCTTATCGCTGATAATCAAGCCGTTAGGAACATTTGCATCAACTCCGCCAGCTGTAAACTGGAAAGAATCTCGGAGCATCTTTTCATTCAGGTCACGGCCATAAAGCTGAATAGCAGATTTCTTACCGTTGAAGATTACTGTTCCGCTGGACATAGTAAAGCAGGAATAATAATCATATTTGATATCAAGTTCATCTACGATATTCTTAACGTAGTCTCTGTCGCGAACGATGTTTACAAGTTTTACTTTTCCGCCAGGGGTGTCAGGATTAAGCCACTCCAATCCCTGAGCAATTACGTTACCGCCGACTAACTGAGTAATCTGATTTTCGAGGTTACCAACCATTCCGGTTGTGAGTCCGTCTATTGCAGTTACTACAAAGAATCCAAAGGCAATTGCAACAGCAAGAATGGCATTACGTCTTTTATTTCGTGTAAGGTTTCTAAGTGCTAATGATACTGTTTTCATTTATTATCTCCGTATATGTGGTTTCGATACACCTGCTTCGCAGGCACTCAACCACCGGTCTACTCTTTACTCAACGCTTTTATTGGCGTAATCTTAAGAGCTGATCTTACAGGGTATCTGTTAGAGATAATACTTCCTATAAGAGCAACCAGAATTGTAACTATGATGATTTTTGGTGTCGGGCTGAAGTGAAGAAGGCCGCCACCGAGAATCATTTTTGCAATTGAGTTGGTAATTGCGATATTGAAAGAATTGAAAATCAGCATGCAGATAAAAGCAAAGATGATTCCGGCAAAGGCCGAAAGACTTGTAAGAATTATTGCTTCTGAATAGAAGAGCTTCTTTACAAACTTCTTTTCTGCACCAATAGCACGCATTGTTCCAATTTCGCTTGTTCGCTCAATTACTGAAACTACCATTGTATTCATGATGATGATGAACACAACAATGGCAAGAATTATAATCAGCAGATTGAAGATAAAGCCGATTCCTTCAACTGTTCCAGAATAAGAATAGGCTGCTTTTTTCCAGTCCATTGCAAGGGCATTTACACCTTCTTCCTTAAAGCGCTTGTTAAGGGCTGCAACAATCTTTTTGTCTGCGTGAGGATTGTCCAGTTTTGCAAGAACAAACTGCCAGGCTCCGTCATCAGTTTTATTAAGCTCGTCGCGAAGGCTTGTGTCTCCAAGGATGCTGTCGAAATCAGCTGTACTTCCAAGAATGCTTGTGTCATCTTCGATATCGCCGAACATATCATCATCACCGCCAAAGAAATCATCTTCAGACATTTCTGAAATTGAAAGGTCTACAGAATCCGGCAGCTCCTGACTGAAGGAGTTTGCATAAGTGAGCTCTGCAAAAGAGCGGGCAAGACCTGGCTCACAATATACACTCTGGAACATTGCAGAGTATTCGTTAGCTGGTTTAAAGATTCCAACAACTTTTGCTTCACGGATTACACCACCCATGCTGGCCATAAGAACCACATCGCCAACATCAAGGCTTTTATCCCAGGTCTTTTTGAAGCCCTCGATAACACGGGTATCTACAATGATTTCGTTTGACCCCGGAGTTGGATAATGCCCTTCAATCATTTTCAAATCCGGGAAGAGTTCCCAGAAGCTTCCAGTTTCACCGGCAAAAAGCATGGAAATTGGGAGGTCCATAATTCCAAGATCCTTGTCGTCATCCTGCATTACAGAAAAATCAACTTCAGTATCTTTTGCAAGAATTACCTGAGCAGAAATCAGCTTTGACTGCTTTTTGATTCCGTCTGTTTCTGCAAGAATCTTTTCGATTTTTTCCAGATCTGCAAGGGCAGGAATCTGAGGAACTTCTGTAGAAATGTTTGTACTGTTTACACCAAAAACATCTATTGTTGTTCCTTTTTCAGGGATAACCGAAATTGCAAGGTCGCCGGTTACATTTGCCCTGAAGTCTTTTTCGAGTCCGCGGTTTACCGATTCAAGGAAGGAGTTTCCCATTATTACGATTGCCACACCAAAAAGAATGAACATGGAAATAATGAGAGTTTTAGACTTGTGTTCCTTGAGGTTGCGCAGAGCTAGTTTGATTATGTCTTTCATTGTCGCCACCTTAAATCTTATAAACGTCTGAACCTTCTTTGTGCTCGTCGTTGATAACCTGACCGTCGAGAATGTGAACTACGTGATCACACATGTCTACAATTCGTGAATCGTGTGTAGAGAAGATAAAGGTTGTCTGAAGATCCGGGTCTTTATTGAGAGACTTCATAAGCTTAAGAATCTGCTCTGAATTCTTTGAGTCAAGGTTTGCTGTAGGTTCATCAGCAAGAATTACAGGAGCCTTTGTTACAAGAGCACGGGCAATTGCAACACGCTGGCGCTGACCACCTGAAAGCTCGTTTGCCTTGTGATTCTTCCAGTCTGTAAGACCTACTTTTTCGATAAGGAAGTTGATCCATTCTTCTTTCTGAGCCTTTGAAAATTCATCTACAGGACTCTTTGAATTTTTATCTTTTGATTCAAGAAGAAGAGGAAACTCAATATTTTCATAAACATTCAAAACCGGAATAAGGTTGAAGGTCTGGAAAATAAAACCAAGGTGTGAACGGCGGAGAGCTGTAATTCTGCGGTCCAGCTTTGCAGGAATTGCAACGCGAACCTTCTTTTTCTTTCCGTCCTTTTTATCCGGGCCGGCTGAAGACCAGCGGGTATTTACTGTTTCTGCATCTGCAAGGTCTACTCCCTTGTAAACATCTGTGTCACCAATAACAATTGAACCACTGCTTGGAAGGTCGATAAGACCAATCATATTTAAGATTGTTGATTTTCCTGAACCTGATGGTCCTGAAACTGCGGCAAACTCTCCCTTTTCTATATCAAAGGAAACTCCACGAACGGCTTCTATTCTCTCTTTTCCGAGGGGATAGAACTTGTGCACGTCTTTTAAGCTAACTACGGCCATGCTAAACTCCTTTTATTGTATTTTACGTATTATTGTATTAAGTGCATAATACAGAAATACACTTAATGTGTCAATATTAATATAAATTTTACCCTTTAAAATATATTATGCCTTCCGGCGATAAAACAGGGCCAAAAAAAGAGGGATGATTTTTTTGGCCCTGTTTTTCGCCTCGCGGCATAATATATTTTAAACACTTAAAGTCATTAATATTGATACATTAGCTCCTAGACAGCTAATAAAATACAATTAAATGAGTTTCTTTTTGGCCCAGCCCTGGATCAGGTCTTTTGGCTCTTTTGAGAGAAGGAGTTTTACCAGAAGGAGATTTGTTTGACTAAATACATTTTGCATTAACTCCTGCTGATCTGTTGTAAAGCGGCTTAGGACGTAGTCGGCTACGCTTATGTTGGGGTTGTCGGGGCGGCCTATGCCGAATCTCAGGCGCCAGAAGTCTGGAGTGCCGAGGACTGCTTTTGTGGAACGAAGGCCGTTATGGCCGCCGAGGCCGCCGCTCCATTTGAGACTTACAAAACCTGGTGCGAGTTCAAGTTCGTCGTGAACTACCATAATCTCTGAAGGCTGAATCTTGTAGAAGTTTGCAACTTCTATGATGCTATCGCCGCTCAGGTTCATGTAGGTCATTGGCTTGAGGAAGTAGATGTGAGCAGGAGCCTCTTCCGGTACCAGGACCGGAGAGCCGTCTTTTTTTGAGCAGATTTTTGTGTCGCAGGCCCACTGAGAAAGTTCCTGGGGAGTCAGGGATGCTATCTGGCCCTTGAACTTACTCTGCCAGGAAAGGCGGCCTGCAAAAGGTAGAGAATCTTCAAAGTACCAGCTTACATTGTGGCGGGTCTTTTCGTATTCTTTACCGTAATTTCCCAAAAAGGCTACGAGCTTAATCATTTTGCCATCTCTTCGAGAGTTTTAAGATACTGCTTTACAGAGCTTTCATTAACCTTAAAGCGGTATGGTGTTTCGCTGCAGGTTCCAAAGTACTGCTGTAAATCTTTCTCGTTATTCTTAGGAATAGCATAGAAATCAACTGAAATATCCTTGAAGGCACAGGTGATTTTTGCTGAAACAACCTTTTTACCTTCAACTACAGCATCTTCAAGATACCAGTCGCGGGTAGAAAGAGAAGCAAAGGAATTGAGCCAGGTTGCGGCAATTCCAGTGTCCAGTTCATAACCATCCCCTGCTCCGTCTCCACTTACGTTCCAGGCAAGATCATCGCCGCTTCCCATTCTAGAAACGGCCCAGGTTTTACCTGTTTCATAATCTGTAACAGAAACGTTTGTAATATCCGAAGATTCAAGATTCAAAACAATAGTTGTGCGGGCAGCGGCAACGCTTGTATCAAAGGTGTCGTTGATTCCGCCAGAAAGAAGATAAATATCTTTTCCACCATCAATTGTTGCATAGCACTGAGAAGATGAAACTGCTGTTTTTCCAATTTCGAGAGTGCGCAAAACCTTGTCTCCAAGCTTTGCAGTAACAATAGTTTTCTTTCCGTCTACAAGTTCGTAGCGGTCTGCAATTGCCTCGCTTGAAGTACTGCCAACCTTATCCAGAGCACGGATATTAGAAATTGCATCGATGTAAGAGTCGACCATAGAAAGGCTTGCTGGATATTTCTGTGAACCGATGAACCAGTCATCTCCTTCTTTATAAAGGCTGATTGTTTCGCCTGGTGTTACAATTTCAAGAGAATCCGGCTTATCTTTAAGTGTAAAATATTTAGTTGTATCACGTGCGCCAAGTGCCAGCTGCAGAATACATACAGCAAGCAGAATCACGTCAGCAATTATTAAAACTAATTTTCTTGTCTTCATATAATCACCTTCACCTTATTTTGTAATTGTTCTTGAATCATCAGGATTGTATTTTTTGTTGATTGAACGGCGGCGTGCGCTTCTTAATCTCAATACAATCAGACCACAGATAACTACAATGACTGCAAGTCCGAATGAGTTCAGGTACTTCCAGATATTTACACCGGCCTTAGATTTTATTGTAAGGTTATTTACAGAAAGACTCTTAGTGCGCATTGTACAAAGGTCTTCGTTTCCATTCATATAATCAACAACATTCATAAGGAACATTGAAACAGGGCTTGAGCCGTTTTCATCAATAACCTGACGTGTTGTAATTTCAGAAGAACCTGCTACAAAAAGTTTTCCAGGCATAACGCTTGCCTTTACAAAGTTTGAAGTAACAAGGGCGTTTTCATCATTCTGACCTTCAGCAGCCTTTGTAATTCCTTCCGGAGCTTCGTCAAAGGCAGAGTCAAATTTTCCTTCAAGCAGAAGAGCCAGATCATACTGAGTAAACTGAGATGCGTCTGCAGGTGGTTCAAGATAAAGAGGATGAAGAGTAATATCATCTTCGAGAGCCCAGGCTTCTTCTGAAGATCTTGCAAGTTCTGTCACCTTAAGATTTTTATTTAGCAATGCATCTGCAGGATCAAGTGAAGAACTCTGCAAAAGATAAACATAACCCAGGTTGTTTGTGATTACATGCTTTTTAGCAAGCTGCTTTTTATGAAGGGTTGGAACCCACCAGTAGTGAAGCTCGCCGTACTGTGCGTTCTGGCTTGTAATACAGTTTTTATCCATAACCATATTCTTCTTGTGTTCAATACCATATTTTGCAAGAAGACGATCCAGGTTGTTATTATTTGTAATAAAGTGACCAAGGCCGTACATCTGATTTTTACCGTCATCTACAGTACCGTCAATAAAAATCATTACATTTCCACCGCGAAGGAGGAACTGGTCAATTTTATAAAGTTCTTCTTCTGTAAAGTCCTGCTTTGGACCATTGATGATAATTGCATTCATGCCGGCAGGAATATCTGCAGAGTTCAAATCAATATCCTTGAGCTCATAATTATTTGAAATAAGTTTTTCAAAGTTTGCAGCATAATCTGCAGAAGTATGATCTACCTCACCATGTCCTGTAATATAACCAAGGGCTTTAGCATTTGAGAAGAGATTATGAAGTCCGTCATTAAGGCTTGTTTCTACATCCTCAAGTCCGCCAACAACATAGCCAAAGAGAGAACGCTGAATCTCAAGAGGAAGAGCGTAGAACTTTTCACCGTATTCAAGAACAAGACCGATTACAGCCTTTTTCTGAAGGCCTCTGTCTGAATAGGAAATTGTCTGCAGACCATATTTTGCGGCAAGGACATCTGCTTCGGCTGCATCAGGGCTAACAACCTTGTAGTCTATGCGGTCAAAGTTCTGGCGGTTTACTACGTTATAGGCGTCGCGGATAATCTGATCTGCATCTTCTGTTCCGCTGATTCCAAGCTTTTTCAAATCATCTGAAAGATAAAGGGTAAGAGAAAGCTTTTCATTTTTTGCAAGGCCAGACAGAGCATCTGCCATAGAAATCATTTTTGAAACTCTTGTTGTAAACTCAAGTTCAAAACCGTCTGAAGTCTGAACCGGATTCATGATTTCAATATCATCACCGTAAGCAATAGCAAGTCCCATATAAACCTGCTTGAGCCCGACTTCATTATTTTTGATTTCCTGAATCTGAACCTGCTGAATGCCTAAGTCGCGGGCAAGCTCTTCATTCTCGGCCTTAGACATATCCATATAAGAAACCGAGAAGTTTTTGTTTGCGGCTCCCTTGTATTCAACAAGAATATCTTTTACATACTGGTAAACATTGCTATAAGTAGAAGGAAGTCCGTCGCTGAAGAATACACGTACAGAAAGCGGAGTTTCCAGATTCTTTACAACTGTTTTACTTGCTTTTGAAAGCGAATAAGATTTTGGCGCTGTAAGGTCAAAACGGACAAATGCTCTGTATCCAACAAGATTCAGGAGCACAAGAAAAATCACAAATAAAATAAAATCTGATTTTGGACCTTTAAGCCATTTTAATATTTTTTTCATCATAATCTCCTTAGGTCGGCCGGGTTAGGCTTTTTCGAGCTGACGAACCTTAACAGTTGCAGCAAAGAAAAGCGCTGTGAGGGAAATAAAATAAATGAAATCCCTTGAATCAATAATACCCCGCGCAATCGAAGTAAAATGTGCCTTTGCAGAAATAAAGCTTAAGAATGAAGAAAGTCCTGAAGGCAGGAAAATCAAAAGGAAGTCAATCATTGTGAGGGCTACACAAATTGCAATACCTGCCAGGAAGGCTATGATCTGATTCTTAGTAATAGCTGATGTAAAAATTCCGATTGCGGTAAAGCTTGCGCAAAGGAAAATTGCACCAATAAAACCGCCTACAATAGGACCATAATCAGGAGAACCGTAAACTTCTGCAGGAATAATAAAGAGCAGAGTTGGAAGCAGCATAACAAGACTTCCAATAAATGACGCAAGATACTTTCCTGTAACAACATCAGCATCTGTAACCGGAAGGGTCATAAGAGTTTCGATGGAACCCGAACGCTTTTCTTCCGCAAAAAGTCTCATAGTAACAGCCGGAATTATAAAGGAAAGAATATGCGGCAAGGCAGAAAAGAAAGCTCTGAGTTCTGCTCTGTCCATCAGGAAGAAGCCGCCATAAAAAGGCATAAAACCGAAATAAAAGAATATGCCTGAAACTACAAGGAATAATACGGAAACAAGATATGCAACCGGAGAAGTAAAATAAGCCTTAAGCTCACGCTTCATGATAATGCATGCAGGGCTCTGTGGCTTTTTTGTTTTTACTGTATTTGTGTCGCTCATTATTTAGCCTCCGTTAAAGTATGGAATACATTTTCAAGTGAGTTCTGACTGAGGGCTGCAGAGTAAATATCAAATCCGCCTTCAACAAGCTTTTTAATAAGAGCAGGTCTGATTTCTGCATCACCATTAACTGAAACAACAAGCTCTGAAAGGCCGCCTTCAATGCTGTTAGTTGAAACAGCAGAAACACCAGAAACAGACTTAGCAAGTTCTGCAGCAGAAGCCACGTTGCCGCCAACTGAAATATAAACAGTAGACGAAGTGCCAATGCTGTTTTTAAGTTCTTCGATTGAAGAGTCTGCAACAAGTTTACCACCGCTGATAATGATTGCACGGCTGCAGATTGTTTCTACTTCGCTCAAAATATGAGTTGAAATAATTACTGTGCGGGTTTTACCGATTTCGCGGATAATTGCGCGTACATCTTCTACCTGGTTAGGGTCAAGACCGGATGTAGGTTCATCAAGGATAAGGATTTCGGGATCGTTCATAAGGGCATGGGCAAGAGCAACACGCTGGCGGTTACCGCGGGAAAGCTCAGAAATATTTTTGCTCATTACTTCCTTAAGACCACATTCTGAACAAAGGGCAGGAACCTTTACTTCCGGATTCTGTCCGTACATTTTTGCAATGTAGATAAGGTAATCTTCTACAATCATTTCTCCATAAAGGGGAGCAGATTCCGGCATATAGCCGATTTTCTTTTTTGCTTCAACAGGATTTTCGCTGATATCAATTCCATCAATTTTGATTTCGCCTGCGGATGGAGCGAGAAAGCCTGTTATCATTCGCATTGTAGTAGTTTTGCCAGCGCCGTTTGGGCCAAGTAGTCCTACAATCTGTCCTGTAGGAATTGAGAAGCTGACATCATTTACCGCACGAAAATCCCCGAAGTTACGGGAAACGTGGGAAACTTCAATCATTTTAAGTCCTCCAAATTTTTACTATATAATCAAATATACTAAAAAAAACGTGAAAAGTTAAATATAGTTAGCGGAAAAATGATGAGAAAAGCGAAAAATAAGAAAACTCATAGCTTAAAGCGCAGATCCAGGGTAATCTGGTAACCGTTACTTTCCGGGAACCAGGTACCTTTAAGGGTTGTATTGATTGGAACTGTGGAAAGCTGGCCCAGAGCAAGGTTGAAGTCAAAATTGAGCACCATATACAGTGCGTGAGTGTAGCGGATGTCTTTAAAAAGCTCTGCCAGGTAGTTGTCGCGGCGGATATCCGGCAGGCTTACTTCTGTTGTATCGTAAACAAGGGCCATATTATAGCCGAACCAGAGTCCTGCTCTGCGGGCATACATAAAATATGGGATTGCAGTGTTATGGATTTCACGGCCAATCAAAAGTACCTGGAAGCTTGATTCAAAGGCTGTTCCAGGCTTGTTTACAAACTCAACATTGAGAAGGGCCGGCATGCTTAAAACCCAGTGATTTTTCCCTGTGAAAGGCAGAAGACCCGGAATTGCGGCTTTACCATAAAAGCTGAAGTTAAGCTGGGTTACGTCTGAAATCTTTGGATCTTCAAGCTGCCTTAATTCCACCATATCCCACATTGCATAAGCCTTCATCCCAAGAAGGATTCCCCTCTGCTCAAAGGTTGAAAAACCATACTGATGAATGTTTGTATATTCTATTCTCGCTGAAATTTCGTAGAGCTCATAAGCCTGTTTAAAAGACGGCCAGTTTGAAAGGCTTGGGTGCAGCTCGCTTTTTGACTGATCATAATAGTCTGTTGAGGCGCTGTAGCTGCCCTGCAGATTAATTACAAAATGTCTGATGGCAAGGCCAACAGGAATTTTCCACTGACCGCCGCCAATTACCTTAAAAGTATATTCACCGTTTCGATTACAGTTGAAAATTACACCAGCCTTTAATTCAACCGGAGTTGAGGTATTTTCTATATAAAATGCTGCAGATTTATCTTTGCTCAAGTTGAGAGATTCTGTGCGGAACTTTGCCAGATAGCTGGAAGGCATATTGTTTGTCCAGGAGAAATCAAGAGGAAGATAGGTCCAGCCGGCAGAAAGAAGAGCCTTGGTATTCATACATGGATCTGTCTGGCTTTCAATTGTAAGGCCTAGACCCGGCCAGTAAAGATTCTTTTCGTTCAGGTCCAGAGTCTTAATAGGGAAAAATGGAGTGAAAGAAAAGTCCAGCATGTATTTAATCGGGTTATACCAGCGGATGTTGTAGGTCTGGAGAGCGTCGTGAGGAGAAAGTTGTTGTGGGGCGAGGGCATTGTCGTGAGCTCCGGAATTATCGTGGGCTCCGGCGGCTTGTGTGGCTACGGCATTGTCGAGTTCTCCCGCTTTCCCGAGTTCTCCGGCGGCCTCAACGAGTTCTCCCGCCGCCAGCGGCAAAGAAGAAAGCTCCACCGAACGTAACTGGTTTTCTGCGTATTTTTTTGCGCTGTAGAAAAGCTTTCCTGTGGATGAAAGGACAGGAAAGTTTATGCCCCCGGAAACGTCTGCCGCTGTAAGCTGCACGCTTTGAGGCTCAAAGTTTTCATTGAGGTATATAAAACCCGCGCGGGTGTAGGCGTGCTCGTGCGGCAGGGAAAAGACGAAGGTGTAATGAGGGCTTGAGTTTTCGCGGGTCGGGTTGTAGGAAAGGCGGCCTGGCTTAAGACCTTCAGCAGAGGACAGATCTGCAGAATCTGTTTTAATAAGCCATTTGTTTTTTAATCCGACTCCCTGTTCGGAAGCCTGGTCAAAACAAAGTCTGCAGAGGAAGTTTTCCTTTCCCTGACTTCGAATATAACTTATAAATCCGTCTCCTGCATAAACCGGAGAAAAAGGTATTTCGTTTCTTTCAAAAATCTGACTGAAAATCAGTTCAGGATCGTCTCCATCATCTTCTCCGCATGGCAGAGTGTAGACCTGGAGTTTTGCCCGACTTTCCTGCACATTTACGCCTGCAAGCGCATATTCCCCGCCTGTCCTTTTTACAATAGCCGCATCCCTGAGGTTATACTTTGCTTCAAGAAATCTTCTTTCGCGTAAATCATAAATCCATACCAGACTGGTGGAAAGGTCTTCCATGTAGCGGGCCTGAGTATAGGAAACTGCCATATAACGGCCGTCTGGAGAAAGGGCCATTCTTTCTACATTATCTGCGAGAAAGAGCAGCTGCCTCATTTTATTTGTGTTATTATCATCAAAAATATCTACTTCATGACGAAGCCTGTCATACCAGACTGTACCATACTCGGTAATAAGAATGTGCTCGTAATTTGCTTCCTTATCATCTGGGAAAAGAATCTCCCCTTCCCGCTCAAAGCTTTCTGCTTCCATAAGCCCATCAGGAAGCGGAACCGACGCTTCAAACTCCGCCCAGAGCTCATTGAGTTTTTTTCCGTATGTATTCTTAAATACTCCCTGAGTCAAAAGTGGATTTATTTTTCCGCTTTCTTCCCAGAGCTTTGCATATTTTTCAACTCCGTAAGCATTCATCAAAAAGGCAGAAAAACCTGCCCCTGCTGCAAGCGCAAGCTCTTCACCAGGGTAGGTATCTCTTACATTTGTAATCTGAATCCACTTAGGGAACTTTCCTTCGAGTTTTGCCTGAGAGAGAATCTGGAGAAAATATCCGTCATTAAGGCGGCCTTCAAGACCTTCACTAAAACCGTCACCGTCTTCATCCGCTTCTGCAATATAAGCAAGGCCTTCTATAAACGAATATGGCAGATTATAAATTGCAACCGGCTGATAAATATCTCCGGTCATCCAGGTAGCGATAAACTGATTAAAGGGGCTTCTGATTGACTGGGCAACGGCCTGCACGAGTTCTCGATAAAAAAGGCTGAGCAGAGAATCTTCAAAGCCAGCGGTCTGGTAATCTGCCGGAGAATCAAAAAGAATGATTCTGTTATAAGGGATTGGTGTATATTCAATTGAAAGCAAATCTGAATCTGGAGAAATAATTACCGGCATGTGCAGATTGATTTTTGCAGCAAGGGCCTTGTCCGGGTCCAGGGCATTAATTGTATCAACTGCCTTCTGATAAAGACGGTCTGCATTCTCTACAAGCAGCAGGGCTGTTTCTTCGCTCTTATTTGAATAGATGATATCAAAATGCTCTGTTTTTATCAGATACATTCTGCGGGGCCGGCCTAAAACATTTTTTGCAAAAAGAGGCTGGGCGCATAAAAAAAACAGGAAGAAGGTCACAAAAAAGCCTGTTTTGTAAAACTTAAACTTTGTGCACATTATTCCTGTTTTTCCTTTTTATAATTGATATAGTGCTGCTATTTTACGTTTATTTGCAGAACTCCTCAAGTACACTCTTGTAAATTGCAAGACCTTCGTCAATTTCTTTATCTGAGATATTGAGAGGAGGCAGGAAGCGAACTACATCGCTGCCGGCTGTTGTTGTACAGAGTCCCTTTTCAAGACAGCGTACTTCAATATCAAAAGGCTTAACGCTCGGGTCAATCTGAGTTCCAATCATAAGACCGCGTCCGCGAACATCCTTTACAATCGGAAGATTCCAGCTTGAAATTTTTCCGCGGATATTGTCGCCTGCATGATTTACTCTGTCGAGGAAGTCCGGGTCACTTACAGTTTCAAGAACTACGAGACCTGCGGCACAGGCAAGTGGGTTTCCAGCGAATGTTGACTGATGATCACCTGCAACAAAAACATCTGCAGCCTTACCGCGGAAGAGGCAGGCTCCCATTGGTACACCACCCGCAATTCCCTTGGCAAGAGTAACTACTTCCGGCTTAAAGCCAAGCCAGTCTGATGCTAAGTAGGTGCCGGTTCTTCCAACGCCTGTCTGAACCTCGTCTGCCATTACAATTGCTCCGGCAGCGCGGGCAGCGTCGGCCGCAGCCTGAGCCCATTTTGGATCTATAAGATTTACACCACCCTCTCCCTGAATACACTCGATAAAGAGGGCTGCGGTTGTGTCGTCGAAGGCTGTTTTGATGGCTTCGAAGTCGTTTGCCTTGATTGTCTTAAAGCCTTCCGGATAAGGTGCAAAGCAATCCGGGTGGAAGCGGTCCTGGCCGGTTGCTGTCAAAGTTGCTAAGGTGCGGCCATGGAATGAAGATTCCAGAGTTACGATTGTCTTGCGTTTGCTGCCACCGTTGAGCTGGCCGTATTTGCGGGCAAGTTTGATTGCCGCTTCGTTTGCTTCGGCCCCTGAGTTTCCAAAGTAGCCGCGTTCAAAGCCGGTTACCTGCAGGAGCCCCTTTGCAAAGTCCAGTCCTACATCAGAAAAATAGTAGTTTGAAATATGGATCTGACGGCGAGCCTGACGTGAGATTGCCTTAACAAGAGGCTTATAGTTATGACCAAGGCAGTTTACTCCGATGCCGGCAATAAAGTCGATGTACTTTTTGCCATTTACATCCCACATTGTTGAACCCTTTGATTTTTCAAAGGTCACGTCGAAAGAACCGTAGTTGTTAACGATTAATTTTTCCATATTTCACCGTCCTTTTGCCCGGTGGTTGAGTGCGAGCATAGCGAGCGTATCGAAACCACCGTAACGTATAAATATGCAGAAATTATGGCAAATTTTGAATAAAAATGCAATCTATTTTTGAGTTTTCTTCCCGTGCTTTATCTTTTTTTCTTCGTAGAGATTCTTATCTGCGGCCTTTAAAAGGTCTTTCAAATCAGTATGTTCTTCATCAAAATCAACAGGGCCAATACTGATGGAAAGAGTAAAAGGAAGACCTGCTTCCTTCGAGAATTCTTCGTTCAAAGACTTAAAGCGCTCACGAATCACATCAACCTTGCGGGCCGGAAGACATGGAGCTACAACTCCAAACTCATCTCCGCTAAGGCGGCCTACCATGTCTGAATCGCGGAAGGCAGCACGCAAAACCTTTGCTTCGGTTTTTATTGCAAGGTCACCAATCTCATGCCCATAAGTATCGTTAATAGTTTTTAAGCCGTCCAGATCGCAGAAGAAAACAGAACCTGTCTGACCGGCCGCAACAGAAACATCGAGCAGCTGCTGACCATATTCGTAAAAGCCGCGGCGGTTGAAAAGCTTGGTAAGCTCATCAGTTTTAGATTCGAAATTAAGATTCTGATTTTTTTCTGCAAGAATAGCCTTCTCCTCTTCCTTCTTTGAAAAGACATAAGAATGAACGAAGGAGTTTACAAGAATCTTAAGGAAGATTGTATAAACCGGATAATTGCTTGTAGGAAAACGGCAGACCAGATATCCGTAATTTTCACTCTGAAGGAAAACAGGCAGAACAAAATAATTTCCTCTGGCAAAGTTTTCAAGTCGACCAGGCAGTATTTCATCTTTTGGGGAGAATTCTATTCCGCCCTTTTCATAATAGTTTTCCTGCACTTTAGCTTCATTGTCTACCAGAAAAAGCAGGCGGGCCTTATCCGGCATTTCAAAATCATCCTGTGGTGAAAGATCGATCGGCTCGTCATAAATACACATGGCAAGCATTCCAATATGCACAACATTCAAATTGTTTACAACAGTATTAAAAAATTCATGAAGGCGTGGAACGGTATCGGTCATTGTCAGCAAATGGAAGATTGTTGCCATATCATTTATGCTGTTGCTAAAGAGCTTGAGACCAGACATCTGCAAAGCAGAGGACTCACACAGTTTACCATCAACATCAAGATAGCCCTTATCCTTCACAGTTTTAGGAATGCAACCGCAGGACTGCCTGAACATTGGGAAAGACTGAATTACAGATTTTTGAGCAGGCTCTTTTCCGCACAAAACATCATAAACCAATTCCGCTGCCTTATAGCCTGTCATAGCAACACTCTGGCTGATGGTAGAAAGCATAGGGTCGCAGTTAGTTGCAACTTCGGCATTATCAAATCCAAAAACAATAACATCACCAGGAATTGAAATTCCCAGTTCTGAAAAAATACTTACGCAGCCGGCCGCCATATAATCGTTGGCACAGAGAATGGCCTCAAAAGGAAGCTTGTCACCTTTTTTTAATCTCTCATTAAAACAGTCGTAGGCAGATTTTGGAGTAAAATCCCCGTCGTAAATCCAGTCCTCATTTACCTCAAGACCAAACTTTTTCATTGCCGCACGGAAGGCATTTTCTCTTTCCTCTGATTCCGGAGAATGAGTAAGAGAAGCATTCATAAAGGCAATTTTTGTTTTATTATGTTTTTTGATAAGGTGCTCAACTATCTGCTCGTAAGCCTGTTCACAGGAAACTGTAGTATAATGATTTCCAGGAAGAGCCAGCGGATTTGAAACAGAAATAATCGGAATCGGCAAAAGAGTTTCCAGCGCCTTTGTAAGCTCTTCAAGAGTTATTGCATTAAAATAAGTATTAGTTATAACTATCGCTGCGTCTATATTTTTTGATTTTAAGAGTTCAACCGCCGTCCAGTACTGGTACTCATACTGAAAGCGCTCATTATGCGGCGAACTTGTCGTAGAAATAATAACGTGAACATCATCTTTGTCCTTAAAAAAATCGGTGATGCCATCCGTTACGACAATATTGTATTCAACTGTAAGATCATAAACTAGTACAGCGATGTTTTTCATAAATTCTATTATACTACCGTTTTAGTGGATTGATAAAGAATTTTTTTGTTAGTAAGAGGGGGTCGAATTCGACCCCCCCTTATCAAAACATACACAACAAATGACAATTTATCACTTTCCTGAATATAAGGAAAAGCTATAGTAATTATTTATATACATTATTGTATTTTTCTCTTTACTTAACAAATAATCTAATTTATAATCATCATGAGTCCATATAAAAGCGGATTTACCAAAATTAATGTAGTCAAATTTGACCACTTTAAAATAGGAGGCTGATGTATATGGGAATATTAACTGTCAAAGATAGTACCATCAAAACAATAAAAGCAAATAATACTGATTATATTTGTATAACTGACATTGCAAAACAAAAGAACCCGTTAGAACCAAAAGATGTTGTAAAGAATTGGCTTCGTTCTAAAAATACCCTTGAATATCTTGGTTTGTGGGAAGCACTTAATAATCCTGATTTCAAAGGGGTCGAATTCGACCCCCTCTTGAAAGAAGCCGGCAGTCATTCATTTACAATGAGTCCATCAAGATGGATTGAAACAACAAATTCTATTGGCTTAATTGCAAGGAACGGAACTTATGCACAACGCGACATAGCATTTAAATTTGCAAGTTGGGTCTCTGTAGAATTTGAACTCTATCTTATTAAAGAATTTCAAAGACTTAAAGCAGATGAACAAAAGCAACTTGGCTGGAGTGTAAAACGTGAACTTGCTAAAATCAATTATCAAATACAGACGGATGCAATAAAACATAATTTAATGCCTCCAGAACTTACCCCAGCTCAGAAAAGTTTCATATATGCTGACGAAGCTGATATGCTAAATGTCGCTCTTTTTGGTATGACAGCAGCTGAATGGCATAAGTCAAATCCAGAATTAAAAGGAAATATCCGCGACTACGCAAACATAAATCAATTGATTTGCCTGAGTAACATGGAAAATCTTAATTCAGTATTTATCAATGATGGTATATCTCAAGAAGAAAGGCTTGAACGATTAAATAAGATTGCCATCCAGCAAATGAATGTATTAGAAAATATTGCTAAGAAACGATTTCTATCTTTAGAAAACGAATCAGAGGAAATAAAAAATGGAATCAGTAATTAAAATACTCAGAGAAAAGAACAGATATACTCAAGTTCATCTGGCAGAAGAGTTAGGCATTTCTCGGCAGGCACTTATTAAGTATGAAAATCTTGAACAGGAACCTCCTGTATCAACAGTTAGAACTTTATCAAAACTATTTGATGTAAGTTATGACTGTATTATCGACAACAAATTACCTTCTGAAACTAATGAAAAAGATAAAGTTCGATTACAACAGATAGAAAAACAATTCCTTCTTTTACGCAAAGATGAAAAAATTGCTGTAACAGAAATGATACGGATTATGGCTAATTCGACAGAAAAATAAATAAACTGATTGGATAAAAGCAGGGCGTTGCGGGGCGGCGATTGAGCCCCGCAGAAGGGGTAGCGGAAGACCGCTTGCGGGCTGGAGCTAGGGGAAGGCTTTCCCCTCCCCTATAACCTGACACCTCAAACCTAAAACCTTATTTTCCGATAATATCTCTTGCCAAAATCTTAGCGATGTTTGGTCTCTTTACGAGGTCGCCCTTCAGTCCTTCTTCGCGGGCCTTGTTTACGTAGTTAGGATCCTGGAAGCTGTACTTGAAGTTTGTATGAACGTCGTAAGTTCCCTTCATGAGAGCGTATGCATCTTCTGTCATTACGAGCTCTTCGTCTGTTGGGATTACGAAAATCTTTGTCTTTGAATCATCAGCGTGGATGTAAGTTTCAGCATTACCAGTAAATGACCATTCGTTGCGCTGAGCATCAATCTTGATACCGTAGTTTTCAAGACCTGAACATGCCTTCATACGAGTAATTGGTCCGCGCTCACCTACACCTGCTGTCCAAACGATTGCGTCTACGTGGCCGAGTTCTGCCATGAAAGCACCGATGTATTTTTTAATGCGGAGAGCTTCCATTTCGATAGAAAGCTGACAGAGCTTGTCGCCCTTTGCGGCGTCAATTTCGATATCGCGGCGGTCTGAATATTTTCCTGTAATACCAAGACAACCACACTTCTTGTTGAGTGCCTTGTCCATTTCGTCTGCTGACATGCCGGTTTTGCGCATAATGTAGAATGGAAGAGCCGGGTCGAGGTCGCCTGAGCGGGTTCCCATTATAAGACCTTCAAGTGGAGTAATACCCATTGTTGTATCGTAGCAAACGCCGTTTTTAACAGCACACATAGAAGAACCGTTACCAATGTGGCAGATGATAAGGTTTGTATCTTTTGGATCTTTTCCAAGGAGAACTGCAGCGCGTTTTGCTGTATAAAGGAATGAAGTTCCGTGGAAACCGTAGCGGCGGGCAGCATACTTCTCGTACCATTCGCGTGGAATAGCATACTGGAAAGTTTCTTCCGGCATTGTCTGGTGCCATGCTGTATCCATAATTGCTGAGTGAGGAATGTTTGGCATTACCTTCTGAGCAGCTTCAATACCCATGATGTTAGCTGGCATGTGGAGAGGTCCGAGGTCTACTACCTCGCGGAATCCGTCCAAAACCTCTGGAGTGATAAGTACAGACTTTGTGAACTTTTCGCCACCATGAAGAACGCGGTGACCAACAGCTCCAATTTCATCCATAGATTTGATTACACCAACCTCAGGGTCAGTGATTTCTTTAATGATAAGTTCGATTGCTTCTTTGTGAGTTGGACAAGGGCTTTCGATTTCTGTTTTCTTTCCCTTTGCCTTGTGAGTAATGCAGCTTCCTTCAATTCCGATGCGCTCTACAACACCGTTAGCCATTACTTCTTTGTTGTCCCAGTCATAAACCTGATACTTTGCAGATGATGATCCGCAGTTCAATGTTAAGATTACCATAAAAAATTATCTCCTAAAAAAAGATGTCCGAGCATCCTTCGACTGCGCTCAGGAACCATCGGACAATGACAATAAATTATTATAAAAAAAACAATAAGAATTTTCAATCACTGGAATTGGTGGCCGTTCAGCAAACAATTTTACTCATCATCCTCGCCAGGGAACTTTTCGCGCATCTGATAATTAATATCTTCATCAATCATCTGCAGCATAATTTTAGCATAAAGAGGATCAAACTGACTTCCTATTCCGTTTTCAATTTCCCTGCGAACAACAGACTGCTCCATAGGTTCACGGTAACTTCTCTTACTGGTCATAGCATCATAGGCATCGGCAACTGCAATAATTCTTCCTATATCAGGAATTTCTTTACCGTCCAGTTCTGCAGGGTAACCGGCTCCATCATATCTTTCATGATGATAATAAGCGCCCTGGCAAATAAAAGGAGCCTGCTTAATGTTTGCAAGAATCTGCTTTCCAATTACAGGGTGACTCTTTATAACCGAATATTCTTCATCAGTAAGCTTGCCCTTTTTATTGATGATGCTGTTCGAAATTCCTATTTTTCCAACATCGTGCAAAAGGGCTGCCAGATAAATATCGCGGCACTCGGCTTCTGACTTACCTGCAAGGCGGGCAATGGTTCTTGCATATTCTGCAACTCTGGTTGAATGACCGTGAGTATAGGTATCCTTTGCATCAATTGCGGTTGCAAGAGCCTGGGCTGTTTCTGCCGTCATGCTGGTAAGAGCTTCGATATTCTGCGAAATGACATCTTCCATCTTATATACCGAATGGGCAAGAGTTCCAAGCTCGTCGTGATTTTTAACAGAAAGAAGACTTTCGCTAGGCTTACCGCTGTAAGAGGCAAAATTATTTGTTTCGTTTGTAATAAGAAGAATAGGTTTTATAAAGCGGATATTAAAGAAGGTTGTAAAGAGAACCACAAAACCTGCCGCAAAAATCAGGGCGGTGATAATTACAAACTTCACAAAGGAACGGCGGGCATCCACGAATTCCTGAATATTTTTCTGAGCGCCTATAACAGCAACTATCTGGCCCCTGGAATTGTAAACAGGAAGCTGGGCTGTAATGTGTGAGCCGCTGCGGGTTTTGATTGTGTGGCGGACAATCGTTGCGCCTTCTTCAAACACGCGTTTCGTAGAAGCATTGTAGTTTGGCTCAAAATAATCTTCTTCATAACCAAGCGGATAAGGAGAATATTTTCCGCCGGTTCTTACAGGGTCATAAAAATATGTGATATGAGTATAGTCCGGACCTTCAACTGCAGAAACGTAAATCATATTAAGGTTCAGACCATCAACAAGGTTCTGCAGGATTTTCAAGACATCATCATAAGCAGCATTTTTCTGATGTGTTATAAGGTACTCGTCAAAATCATCTGGATTCAGGCAGTCTCTTGCAACAGTACAAATTTCACGAATGCTGGAATCATACTGCTCGCGGAACTGACGGTTAAAAGATAAATAGCTTGTAGCAAAGACAAGCGAACACAAAATAAAGTCGGCCAGTATAATACATAAGAGTACAGTTCTTGTAATAGAAGAAAATATTTTCTTTTTCATTTGCTGCTCCTCTTTAAGACTATTATACTACCGCATTACAATATTTTCAGAATTAAATTTCGGCTGCTTCTTATAAAGATATTTTAAAGGATGGATATCAAAAGCATTTGTATACCAGCCGCCTACTTCGGTAAGGTCAATAACATTAGAAGAAACCGAACGGTAAAGAGGCAGAACCATTCCAGAATCCAGAAGGATATTTTCTGCCTGTCCCAGAAGATTCATTCTTTCTGTGTCACTTGCCGTAGCAGCCTTTTCAAGCAGACCATCAAAGGTCTCATCTTTCCAGCCCGAATCATTCATAGTTGAACCACCATGGAAGAGTTCCAGGAAAGCTAAAGGATCTGCAAAATCTCCAATCCAGGAAGTTGCAACAATATCCGCATCAGAAGAAGCAATTGATGCATAATACAAATATGAAGGAGTTGTTTTGATTGTCAGCTCAACTCCAAGAGGCTCCAGAGACTGACGGAGGAGCTTTTCATCTTCCTCTGAAAATTCATTTTCAAAGACATGCATTACCAGAGGAATTATTTCTTCCTGTGCAACTCCGTACTTCTGGCGGGCATCCTTCATTTTAAGGGAAGCTTCTATCGCATCTGTATAATCAAAACCGTCTATCTGCGGGTAACCTGAAAGAGGATATACAAGAGTTGTTGCAGGAATCAGATATTTTTTATGCATTGCATCCCAGGGGAAAGCCTCAAGAACTGCATTACGGAATTCAGGATAATCCCAGAGATTAGAAGAGGTAGAGCCGACCGGCTTTTTGTCTGTAAGACGGAAATATAAAAAGCCTGTTCCAAAGTTTGCATTTATCTGAATTGCCTTTGGATCCAGAAGCTGCTGCTGATTTACAATTGTGGTAACCCAGTCTACAGCCCCTGTATTATAATACCAGGTATTTTCATCTGCATTCTCTGACTGAACAAAGGTAATGCGTTCCAGGGTAACATTATTTCTATCCCAGTAATAAGGATTTTTCTTAAGGATGTATTTTCTTTCTGTTACAAATTCAAGTTCATAGGCTCCGCTGAAAACTGTCGGATCACTGTGAGTTACTGAGAAGGCTGTATGGCATAAAATGCGGGGAAGATAATTTGCAGGAGAATTCAGATAAATGGAAAGAACATTTTCTGCAGTTGCATAGATTCCAACTTCATCATAATTTCCCCGGCCTGTACGGAAGGCTTCGGCGCCGCGAACAATATCCAGAAGCGAAGAGTAAGAAGCATTAGGATTTGCAAGCAGACGAAGCCAGCTGTCGCGGACAGATTCTGCAGTTATTTTTTCGCCGTTACTGAAATAAACATCATCTCGCAGGGTTATTGTCCAGCGCTTTTTATCACGGGAAATTTTAAAGTCTTTTGCAATTGCATATTGTGGTTCGAGGGTAACAGGACTTGTTGTAAAAAGTCCTTCGAACAAACCGTTTAAGAGCTGTGAATCGCTTGAATAATTTGTAACCTGAGGATTAAGCTCGTGTACACGAACACCTTCTACAATTATAAAATTCTGCTGAAGTTCCTGAGGAAGACGGTCTTTTTCGGCTTCTTTCTTTTCTTCTGCATTCTCAAGCTCAAGAAGTTCTTCGGGAGTAAGTTCTTCCTGCTCTCCAGGATTATTCTGAGCAAAAGAAGGAGTTAATATAAATGCCGCAAAAAAAAAGATTGCGGCAGTTTTTTTGATTTTTTTAAACATTATCTGTTATTCCTAGTTTTTTCATTTGTTCTGTTTCTTCTTTGTAAGAAACATATTCACTGCGCTTTTTATTAGCATTTATTATGGAATTACGCAAGGCAGAAAGTTCAATCTGCATACCTTTTACACGGGCTTTAAATTCATTGGCAACTTCTTTTTTAAAGTAAGCATCCAGAGAATTTATGATAACAAATTCAGACTGAAGTTCTGAAATCTGTTTGTTTACAAAGCTGAGAATTGCATCCTCATTGGCAGTTTCAATTCTGTGATATTCATTTCCTTTTGTTCCAATTCCATTGAAAACGCGCTCTTTTTTTCCCAGCTCTGACATGAACTCAGTTACATTAATTTTCTGAATTTTTTCTACACCAGTCTTTCCATCCTTTACTGGAAGCTGGCAGGTTCTTTCCGGCTCTTTAAGATTAAAGGCTTTTCTTAATAAAGCCCTGAGTTTATTCCACAAGGATGCCTTACGGGTAAAAAGCACATCAAAATTTTCTACCAGTTTTCCATGAAGCTGGATCAAGGTTGGTGCGGTTGCTCCTACTGCAAGCACAGCCTGCATAAGCATTTCTTTTGTATCAGGTCCTGCTTTCTTTTTCGCTTCCTGTTTTGATGCATTCTTGATTGCAAGCTTTTCTAAAACAGCCGCCTGCTTAGCCTCTTTATCCGGCCCATGATCTTCTTCTACAATCTCGTTTACAAGATCGTTGAAGAAAGTCTTTTTTCCGGTAACCTTTGTATAAAGTCTTTTTATTTCAGCAAGCTCCCCTTCTGCAGACTCTGCGGCCTTTGCTTTGTTGAAATCCGGGTGCTCAAATAAATCTTTTCTAAGTCCGCCCTTATAAAGCTCCCGCTGGAAAACTCCAAGTTCTGTAAGCATTTTGCCGATTGCTTTAGAAGCCTGGGAACTCTTTGCTACGCTGTCGTTAATCATACTCTGCACAACATTTGGAGCTCCGTTTTTAGCGCTGTTTACTGTCATTGCAAGAGCACGGGTGTTCATGCGGGAATTATTCATGGAAAGGTCATCCCATTCAAAGACCTTATTAAAATCAAGCAGTTTTTTTACATTCTGAAGAGTGAAAGTTTCTGTAGAAAAACGGAAGTAGGTACAAATATAATCCAGCATTGTCTCGTAATCAGAGAAACGGGAACCAAAAACATTTGGGATGTCACTTTCTGCAAAAGGACTGGAATCAGGTACAACAATTTCAGAAATCTTTTTATCAAGACGATAAGGATCCGGAACGATAAGGGATTTTTTTACAAAACCCTCATAAAGATTTCTTACACAGGTATGCAAAAGCCTGTACTGACTAAGCAATTCCTGGAGACATTCTGAATTATACCATTCCTGTTTCTGGCTGAGCGCCTGTTGCAGCGCTTCTCTAAAATTTTCCTCTTCCATAATTACTATTATCGGCAGAAATTCGCAATTACTTGCTTAAAATCTTTACAGGGGTGCCAGGTACTATTGCTTCAAAATTTACCTCAAATCTGTTGCCGTTTTTATCATTACCAACTACAAAATAGAAAGAATCTTCTTCTGACTCCTGGTCCCGGAAGATTTTTCCTTTTATAGTTTTATCTGCCTTAAATTCAGCATCTGCTCCATTTTCTGTAATTAGATAGCGGGCCTTTTCTGCAATATAAACGCGCATATTCTCATAATTAGTTGCATAAACAAGAACGGCATTTGTTTTTGCAAGAGACAAAAGGTTATCATAAGCAACTTCATAAGAAGCCTGCTGAAGTTTTATCTGCTTCTGACTTTCTGCAAGTTCTCCCGAAAGGCTGTTGATTTTTCCATTCAGTTCTACATTTTCGTTGTAAAGAGAAACTGCTGTATTTGTGAAGGCTGCTCCCATCTGATTTACAAGTTTACGGGATGCCGCTACATACGAAGGAATTGAGTTTTTCTGCGGAAGGGCTGCCACAGCCTTATCAAGATATTTGTAATCATCATAAAGCTTCTGATAGTCATTCATGGCTCCGGTAAGCTGGGTAGAAGTTATTCCCCGTACATTCAGGGCAGACGCCCCGTTAAAATCTGCTGCAGAAGATTTTTTTGTTTCTGCAATTATTTTTCCTGCCTTGGAATCATTCAACTTTGGATCCAGCAAAGCAATTTCTGCCTGATACTGTTCTGAAACAGAACCTACAGCTCTTCGCATATCCTCTGAACTGCGCTTCTGAGTATCTGCCAGTTTTTGATTCAACTCGCTGATTCTAAGTTCATACTGGTCTTTAATCTTTTTCTGTTCAAGTTCTTTTACACGACGCTCTGTATCGAGAGCCTTTTCTTTTTCCTGAGCGGCCTGAACCTTTGCAGCATCGAACTCTGCCAGCTGACTTTTGTATTCCTGAATTTCCTTATCGGCCTGTACAAGCTGTCCGTCATATTCTTCATGAATTGCAGCAACAGCTTCCTTATATTTCTTGTCTGCCTCAGCTTCTAGTTCTGCCTTCTTTTTCTTTGTAAGTCTTGTCATAGACTCAATTACAAAAAGATCATTTGTACGGGTCTCGTCTGCAGCCTTAAGTTTAACAGACATATCTCCTTCAATTGTGGCCCGCTTTTTTACTGCATTTTCATAGTTTGTCTGAGCAGCACCTACTGTATTCAAAAGATTCTTAAGATTAAGATCATCAAAGGCTGCAACGCTTACTGAGATATCTTCATTCTTTGAAGAAATGGTTTTTGTTATGATAAAGGCGATTGCAAGTACAACAAGAAAACAGCCTATAAGCATAAGTGCAGAAAAAGGCGAATGATTTTTTCTTGTCTTTGCGTATTCCTTTTCAATATTATAAGTCTGTTCAGAAGAAGTCTGATGAATACGCTCCAGCTCTTTTCCGAGAAAGAGCATTACTTCCTTATGAATCTGATTTGATTTTTCTTCTTCTGTTATTTTGTTGTCATTGCCCATATTCCGCTCCAATCTGCAGGTGCGCTCTTTGTACCCATTCGCTCAAGGAATACCTGAGTGACATCCAGTTCAAGACCTTTGAATATTTTGCGGGCTGTTTTCCAGTCGCCTTCGTAGTAGGCCTTTAAGCCATCTTCAAACTCTACATACTTTCCAAGCAAAGCTTCGTCCATTTCGTTCGTATCAAACGGGAAGTAGATTTTCTTTCCCTTGGTTTTTCCCTTTACCTGAACCGTATCAATTTCAATAAACTTATAGCGTGCTGTTTCTGCACTTACCTCATCTTTAATTGATTCAGAAACAACTACCGGAATATGGTAGATTCGTGTTAGTCCCTCCAAACGTGAAGCAGAGTTTACAGTATCGCCGATTACGGTATTTGTCATGTGAGACTGACGAGGGTCTTCAAAGTCGTTACGTCCGATTGTTCCGTAGAAAACCTTGCCGCCGTCTATACCGACACCAACATCTACCATTACAGCCTGGAAAACCTTTTCTTCTGATTCTGTAAGCTTTCGTGTCTTTTCAATTTCTTCGCGGCGGGACTGCATTTCCTGACGAAGTTCTGCTGTAGCGCGGGTTATGTTCCAGGCAGAGATAACTGCATTGTAGGCCTTAGAGCGTTTTGACTCCATAGTTCCGTAGATGGCAAGAATTGCATCACCGATAATCGAACCAACAATTCCCGAGTTCTCATGAACATTATGAATTACACGGTTATAGTGAACATTCAAAACTTCAATGATATCGTTACCAAGAGTTTCTGTTCGGTAAGTAAAGCTCTTAACATCTGAGAAGAGCATTGCAAGATCACGCTGCTTTCCTTCAAGACCAACGTCGCGGCCGGCATAAGCCTTGGCAACAATATCCTTAGAAACGAATTTCTGGAAAGTGTCGAGCAGGTTATTAACCTGCATAGAAAGCGAGTTGAAAGATGCAGCCATGTAGGTAACATCATCATTTGGTGCCTTTGAAATGTCGATAAGGGAAAGCTGTTTCTTCTTCTGCATTTCAATAAGGTTATCTGTAAAGGAACGCAGAGATCGGAACTCCCGGCGAATTGTAATATAACCTGCCGCAACAAAGAGGAAGGTAAAAATCATTATTAAGGTAGAAATGATTCCATAGATTCTGTAATTTGATTTTTCCAGGTCGGAACGAAGTTCTGCACGGATTATATAATAGCCCCAGTCTTCCTGATATTTATAAACACCAAAATAGTCTCCATAAGGGCTGGCAAAAGAAATTGAACCTTCTTCTATATTCTCTTCTTTATTTTTGTTTATAAGTTTTAAGGCTGATTTATCAAATTCCGGAATAACCGCAAGTTCATTTGCATCAGAAAAAAATTCAATTCCACCCTCTTCTGTAACACCAAGAGCAAGACTGTTTGGATTTGCAAAACCTGTACGGGCAACCTTGCACATTGTGTCTATACTTTCATCGCGGTTACCAGAATAAGAATAAATCTGAAACTGATTTGATGATGTAGTATAAAGTTCTTTAAGCTGGCTCACCATAATCGTATTATTCAAATTGATGATTTGGCTTTGAGTAAGCTGAAGTGAAATAAAATTGGTAATGAAGTTTGAGAGCAGGACCAGAATAATAAAGATGAGCAGCATCTTTAAACCAATCGGAATAATCCGCGTCTTTCCTACTCTGGAAAAGAATTGAATCTTGCCAGACACTATGAACCTCCAGAAAATCGTCATTGCAGGGCTGCAGCGACGAATCAATCCATAAATGATTTTTCTCCGCGATTATTTTTTAAATTGATTTTTTATTCTGATTACTTATAAATGAGCTTTCGCAAACGTTGTAGTAACTAAGATTATAAATCAATTGAATAAAAAACGCAATTTTTTTATAGTTACTTTATGTCCAAAAAAAATAAATCCATCGTCAAATCAGGTCTTGTACTGACTCTCATGACCTTTGCATCCCGCATTATGGGCTTAATCCGCGAAATGACAAAGGCTTCTTTTTTAGGAACCGGGCTTTATGCAGACAGCTTTACAGTTGCCTTTATGATTCCTAACCTCTTCCGCCGCCTTTTTGCTGAAAACGCAATTTCCGTTGCTTTTATTCCAACCTTTAAGGAATACCTTGGAAAAGGTGATGGCGATGAAAACAAAAAAAATACCCAGCAGTTTTTGAACGCAACCTTTACCCTGGTTACCTTTTTGACCGCCTGCGTGGTTGTACTGGGTATTCTTATTACTCCTTTTATCATGCCGATTTTCTGTAAGGCACCAGCCGCAGGCAGCCCGGATTACGCCGCTCAGCTTGAATACTATCTTCTGGAATTTAAGGAAACAACAGTACTCACCCGCATCATGTTCCCTTATCTCTTTTTGATTTCCATTGCAGCATTCTTCCAGGGCATCCTTAACAGCTGCGGTATTTTTGCTCCATCCGGATTCACACCGGTAATGTTCAACGGCATCGTAATTCTTTCAACATATCTTCTGGCCCCTCATACCTCTAACCCGGCCCGTGCCATGTCTCTTGGTGTTATCCTTGGCGGAAGCGTGCAGGCACTTTTCCAGTGGCCCTTTGTACGTAAAACCGGCTGGAAAGTTGGAATTGCTTCTATTAAAAAGGCTTTTACTAACCCGGGAACCAGAAAGGTTCTTTCGCTGATTGCTCCGACTATCATTGGAATTGCCGCTTATCAGATGAATGAATCAGTTTCCTCTTCTCTTGCAAAACACGTAGGACCAGGAATTGCTTCAAGTCTTTCTTACAGCCTCCGTCTGCAGGAACTGATTCTGGGTATTTTCGCTGTTTCGATCGGAACTGTTATTCTTCCGGATCTGTCTGGCTTTGCCCATAAAAAGGACTGGACTCAGTTTAATTCCATGCTGCTGCAGGCAATCAAGATTATGACTTTGATTTCTATTCCGATTACAGCCTACTCGCTTATTACCGGCCGTGAAATTATTTCACTGCTTTATAAGAACAAACTTTTTGATGACCAGTCTGTAAGGCTTACCCTGGGCGAATTCCGCTTTCATATTGCGGGCCTGCTTTTTATTGCCCTCAACCGCGTTATTTCTCCGGCCTTTTATGCCCAGGAAAAACCTAAGCTTCCAACCCTTGCAGGTCTTGTAAACTTCGGTTCAAACATCCTGCTTGCCCTTTTCCTTTCGCGTCCAATGGGCGGAAACGGTATTGCCCTGGCCTTGAGTCTTGCCAGCCTTTTGAACACTGTTTTCCTTTTTATCTTTATGAAGAAGATGGAAGCTATGGAAGTTGGAAGACTTGTAAAGGGTACTCTTTTATATTCTTTGAAAATGATTATAATGTCTGTCATTGCCGCAGCCCCTTGCTGGTTTTTGCATGCAAAGCTCGTTGAATTTTTTGCTTCTTATGGTCGCCTTATCGCTTATGGAGCACCGGTTATCATTACCGGACTTTTGTTTGCAGTAATCGGCGTAGCAGAGCTGGTGGTTACAAGAGATGAGATTATCAGCGTTATTTTAAAGAAGGTAAAGAAATGAAAGAATACACAAATGATGAATTGAAAGAAATCTACCGCGCACGCCGCAATAAGTTGGCTGCAAAGATGCGCGAAACAGGAACAGGTGCCTGCGTTTTTATTGACAGCGAAGAGCACCGCGACCCTGCAGTTCCTTATTACACAAACCATCCGACAGACGCTGTTCTTATAATTTTCAGCGACGGCTATACAGTGCTTGTTCCATGGGATGAAAACCTTGCTCACCAGCAGGCTTTTTACGACAAGCTTGTTCCATACACCCGTTATAAGAATAAGGAAATTGATGCAACTCTTGCAGTTCTCAACGTAGCCTATACTCATGGCGAAAACAGCAAGGTTGAACTTCCTCCTTACCTAACCTATCCTGACTATCTTAAGTTTATTGATGCCCTTTCTGCCTACGACTGCCGCTGCAAGGAAGACGGTCTTCACAGTTTTGTAATGGACTGCCGCATGCAGAAAGATGAATATGAAATTGCATGTACTAAAGAAGCTGCCCGTGTTGGTGACCTTATCATTGATGAAATAGAAAAGCAGGTTCGCAAGGGAAAAATCAAAACAGAAACAGATGTTGCTCTTTTGATTGAAAAGAAGCTCCGCGAAAACGGCTGCCAGAGAACAGGCTTTGACACACTTGCCGCAGGGCCAACCCGCAGTTTTGCAATTCATGCCTTCCCTGGCTATACTGCAGCCGAATGGCCTGCTCAAGGACTTTCTATTCTGGACTTTGGAGTTGTTTACAAGGGCTACACCAGCGACACAACTCTTACAATTGCCAAGGGACCTCTTACAGAAGCTCAGGAAAAGCAGCTTGACCTTGTACAGAAGGCTTATGATGAAGCACTTAAATTGTACAAGCCTGGTAAACCGATTCTTGATGCAGCAAAAAAATGCGATTCTGTTTTCGCCACTGCAAAACGCAAGATGCCGCACGGACTTGGCCACGCAATTGGTCTTGAGATTCATGAACCTCCACGTGTAAATATGACTCAGAAACCGGAAATGCTTTTTAAGCCTGGTATGATATTAACATGCGAGCCGGGCCTCTACGATGTTGAAATCGGAGGTACCCGGCTCGAAAATGATGTCCTCATCACCGAAGACGGCAATGAGGTTATTACTCATTCAAGAATTATCAGACTCTAGAAAATAGATACCTTCTGATCTAAGAGGGCTATCTGTTCAAGAATACCGTCTGCACTCACACACAAAGCATTGCACAGTTCTTTGTCATCAAGGCCCTGTGCAAGCTTTTTCATGTCTGAAATTACATGTCGAATCAGATCATTACTGAGATCTTCTTCGCAGCAGTCTTCCAGCTGGCGGTTATATTCTTCTCCAAGAACTCCGGACTTGATAAGGGATTCTGCAGTAATGAGAAGACCCGGCTTTCCAGACATCTTCTGAATAATGTATTCAATTACCATGCGCATTCTGCAGCAATCAAATGAATTCTTATCCTTTTCCGGAAGATAACTTGAAAGGGTTCTCAGCTTCTTAAAGAGTTCAAGCTCTGCAGAACAGTTCTTTGCAAGATCATCATCATTGAGGATGCGGCCAATCTTGTCCAGCATATCATCTGCTGTAACAAAGTTTTCATCTGACAATTCAGAATCTTCAAAATTATTTTCTGTTGTCTCTGTGCTTTCTGCAGGCACATCGAAAGCAGGAGAACTGTCTTTACCAAGGAGATCTGCCATTTCTTCAACTGTAACAAATGGCTCAAAGGTGAAGGATTCTGTATCTTCCTCTGGAGTTTCCTCAACAACAGGCTCTTCTTCAACAGCCTTTTCCTCAATTACTGGCTCTGCCTCAATTTCAGCCTCTGCTTCATCTGCATCAGCTCCATCAAGGGCTGCTTCTTCTGCGAGAATGTCAGTATTTCCAAACTCTTCATCATAAAGACCAAGATCAAAATCGTCTGAAGGAATCTCATCTGAGTCTGCTGAGTCTGCTGTTTCTTCTGCAACATCTTCTGCAATTGATTCCTCTGCTGCTTCTTCAACAACCGGCTCTTCTTCCGCTTCAGGCTGCAAATCATAAGCCGCAAGTTTTTCTTCCACTGCTTCATCAACAGCCTTTCCAACAGCCTCCTGAATCAACTCTTCATTCTGCTGCTTAAGTTCTTCTTCAAATTCTTTTTGCTGCAAAGCCATTTCACGCTGCTGAAGTTCAAGCTCCTTCTGCTGCTGTCTCAAATCATCCATCATCTTCTGTGCATCTGAAAGGCTTGGAACCTCTTCTGCAGGCTGCCCATCAGGCTGAGCTTCCGCTTCATTTTCAGAACCAGCTCCAGAAACGGCATCTCCCAAAGAGTCTCCCAAAGCATCTCCCGCTGCAGCTTCCCCGGCAGGACTTTCTGCCATAGCAGGCTCCTCAACAGGAGTTTCAGCAGCTTCTGCTGGTTCAGCAGACTTTGCACTTTCTGCATCTGCATCGGTTACTGGGCCGTCTTCAAAATCACCAAAATCAAAATCCCCGGCATCTTCAGAAAGACCGCTTTCCAGGCTTGGCTGGCCCTCGGCTGCATCCGGAGTCATCATAGACATCAGATCTGAATCTTCTGCATTTTCATCATAAGGCTCGTCTTCTTCATCAATAAGAGGCTTGTTTGGCGCATCAGGGTCATCATCAAAATCTTCCCAGAATTCTCCTTCCTCGCCGGCCAGAGCCTGTTCAATTGGAGGAGTTGTTTCAAGACTTCCGATATCAGCAAGAGGATTTTCTCCCTCGCCGGCACCTTCCATCATTGCTTCAACCTGATCATCAGTTCTGTCATCACCAGCAGGCAGACTTCCTTCTTCCGGAATATTTCCACCTTCCTCTTCTGAAAGCTGATCTGCATCTATAGCAATCGGCATTTCGTCATCGTTATAAATTTCTTTATTTGCTTCCATTTCTGTATGGATTTTTTCAAGCTGCTTTACGGCATAGACATTAGGATTTTTAAGAGAGATTCCCTTTTCATAATTTTCCTTTGCCTTATTAAGTTCGCCGCGGGCAGTACTGATTCTTCCCAAAAGGTTATAGCCATCCGGCAGATTTGGACGGCTGTCTACAAAGCGTTTTGCCATCTCTTCTGCCTTTTCGTAATTACCGGTCTGAATATAACGGTCGGCAGCATTTACCATATAATCTTTGTAGTGATGATTAATTTTTTTGATTTTTTCATAATAGGTATTTGCAGCTTCTTCGTCACCACGGCAGACAAAATACTGACCATAGAGATCGAGAATCTGTAAATCTTTTCCGTCGCTCTTTTCGTCAATCTTCTTAATTGTTTCAAGAGCCTTTTCGTATCTCTGGGCAGAAAGAAGCACATGAGCATACTGCTTGCAAACATCAAAATTTTCCGGTTCAAGGTCTACAGCATCAATAACCTTTTCCATTGCAGACTCAATCTTCTGTCCCTTTTCAAGAGACTTAGAAAGACCAAGAAGAATTTTAATGTCATCATTCTTTAAGTTTTCTGCCTTCTTAAAGGTCTTTGTTGCGTTATCATAATCAAACTGATTCAAATAGATTCTGCCGAGAATGCAAAGCAGTTCAACATCATCCGGATGAAGTTTAATAGACTGCTCAACAAGTTCCTGAGCCTGTTTTGTATCCTGACAGTTTATAAGAAGCTCACTAAAGTCGCGGATTGCTTCGAGCCAGCCCGGTCTTGTTTTGAGGGCTGTTTCATAACAACGTACAGCTTCAGGATAATTTTTTGTTGCTTCATAAACATGGGCAAGATTGTAGTTGAGAATAGGATGATTCTGGTCTACCTGAAGACCGCGTTTGTAAGCAGAAATTGATGTATTATAATCTTCCTTTGCATAATAAATTGCACCAAGATGATTATGGGCAAGAACATCATCCGGATTTTTAGAAATAACAGATTCAAAGGCGTCTATGGCATCATCGTATTCGCCCATCTCTTTATAGGTAAAACCAAGGTTATAATTGATGTTAGGGCTGCTGGCAGAAATATCCTGAGCCTTATGAAGAATATTAACAGAATCTTCATAGCGCTTGAGGCGGCGGAAAATAGCACCAAGACTTACCATGGCGTCGGTATTGTCCGGGTTAAAGGTAATTATCTGTTCATAGTAAGGAATTGCTTTTTCATCCTCACCGGCACGCACGTAAATGCTTCCAAGCTCCTTAAGATAATCAACATTAGACTCATCGCTGCGCAGCAGTTCCTTGTAGAACCGCGCCGCAGTTGCCCAGTCGTGAGCTGTGATTGCATTCTGTGCCTTTGCTAAAATCAAACTATTTGCCATATATCTGCCCCTCTATTATAACCCATATTTCCTATTTTAGTCTTGCTAAAGGTCGTGCGAAAACTTCTTTTGAAAGTTTTCCTATAACCCTCATATCCAAAGCCGACCAGGCGGCCACTGCAAAATAATATATCTTTCCGTTTTCCAACCCTGTAACTGTATAAGAGGTTGTATTTCCAACATTAATTGGTGACTCACCTTCTATTGCCATACGGCCAAGATATTCACCCGGTCTGGTTCCATAGTAAAGGTAATAGCCGCCTGCTGTATCATCAACTGAATAATTCCATGATACTGTAACACTTCCGTTTCCCGCTACTGCCTTTACAACAAAAGGCGGAAGAGGTTCTGGCAGTTCGGTAAAATCAAGTTTAATAGAAGTAATTGCAGGGGTTTCCTCTCCATTTCCATCAGGCATAAGTTCTGCCATTACCTGGAAGTAAAGGCCTGTAATCCCTTTAAGTTCTTCTCCGCTTTCTACCGGTGTCCACTCAGGTTTCTTTTCATCCCAGCCATAGAAGTTTTCTCCGGAACGAACATAATAGCAGACAGCAGTCTGAGCCGGTACAGACATTTCTGCTTCCAGTTTGTTGAGAACTGAACCTGTTGAAACCATAATCGGCTTTGTGATAAAACGTCCGCCGCCAGGAAGGTACTGAGTATGGCCTACCCTTCCGGCGTTATCTGCAGACTGGAAATCAGGCGGAGTATATGGACGACGCAAGATTCTGAAGTCATCCATCTTACCTGTATATTCAGAACAGATTTGCAGCTCAGAAGGAGTTCCAAGATAGACAAGGCTAACATCTCCGCCTTCCGAACGAGTGGTAGTTATATATGTAAGATCTTCTGTAATTCCATTAACAATATATTCAAGGATTCCGGTTTCGCAGTCATAGGAAAGAACGTGGTAGCTCCATACATCCGGAATGATTTTTGAAGAGCCCTTGAGTTCAACTTCATTACGGCCTGCTTCATTTACATACAGATCAAAAATATTATTGAGTTCCCATCTGAGGTGGCCCTTATCAAAAGTTCCATTTATAACCTGGAAAGAAAGCTGGCCGTCATCATTTCTTGAAGATTCCCAGTTGAGTACGATTTCACCGTTTTCTGCAATTGAAGGGCAAAGCCAGAATTCAATAGAGAAAGATCCCATAATTCCTTCAGAACCAAAGAAAGTTCCCGGCTTTCCGCTGATTGAAAGGCCCCCCATATTACGGCTTAAGCCGGCAGATTTTTCATTTTTAGTCTGATTTGAAAGCTGAAAGTTGTTTCTATTTATTACATAATCACCGTCGGAAACAGGCATTTCGGCATTTTCAAAATCAATCAGAAGGTCAGTATATTCATCAAAAACAAAAGAGTTTGAAGCAAGCTGAATACAGTCATATCCGTAGCGGCCTTTTCCTGTAGTGAGATTTTCCTGCTCCTGAAACTGTGGCCAGCCGTTTTTGCCACCGAGCACAACTTCTTTTGCAAAGAGGCTATCCGGACCACCGGCAGCAAGAAGGCAAACAAGGCCAAGTGCTATAACAAGAAGTCTTTTTTTGATACAATTTCCTAACATAACATGACAGCCAAAACTACCGGTGCAAAGCCTGCGACAACCCGCGACATTTTGCACGAAACAGCTCTGAAAGCTCCTCAATCCAGTGGTGTCTATCTGTGGCGAAACGCAGAAGGCACCGTAATTTATGTGGGAAAAGCAAAGAGCCTTAAGAGCCGCCTGTCTTCCTATTTTTCAGGACAACAGAGCGTAAAAACAAGGCTTTTAATCTCCCACGCCAACTCTATTGAATATATCACAACAGCAAATGAGTACGAAGCTCTGCTGCTGGAAAACAACCTTATTAAAAAATACAATCCCCGCTACAACATTTGTCTCAAGGACGGTAAATCATACCCGGTTCTCAGGATTACCAATGAAGATTTTCCCAAGATTTTTAAGACCCGCCGCATTCTGCAGGACGGTTCTACCTATTTTGGCCCCTTCCCGGATGTTGCAGCTCTGGATACCTTTATTGAAACACTTTTCAAGCTCTATCCAGTGCGTCATTGCAGAACTTTAAGAAAGAGGGATACCCCCTGCCTTTACTATCACATGAAACAATGTCAGGCTCCATGCTGCGGTAAAATTTCAAAAGAGTCCTACAATTTATACATCGGTGAAATTAAAAGGCTACTTGAGGGAAAAGGTGAAGAAAGAGTAAAAGAGCTTCAGGCCGAAATGAAGGCTGCTGCGGCTGCTCTGGACTTTGAAAAAGCAGCCAGATTGCGCGACGGCATAAAGGCCCTTATGGTTTTGCAGAACCAGAATATAGTAGAAAGTTTTGATTCTGATGACCGCGACTATATTGCTTACCACAGCGAAGGGGAGCTTGTAAGCTTTACAGTTCTTAAGATTCGTGGCGGCAAGCTGCTGGGCCGCGAAAATTACCGGGCAGAATCCCTGAACGACGACGACGACCTCATTGCCGAGTTTATGGCTGTTTTTTATGATGATGTGGTTACGATTCCGCCGCAGATATATATTCCTCAAACCAGCGAATTTGAACATATTTCCCGCTGGCTGCATGAAGAAAAGAAAGCGACATCCCAGGTGATTATGGTTGCCTCCCGCGACCTGCCCCGCGACGTTGCGGCCATTCAGATGGCCAAGCAGAATGCTAAGGAAGATATTGTACGCCGTCTGAGAGACCGCGGAGACACACCTGCTATGGAAGAGCTCAAAGAAAAGCTTGGCCTGGATACACTGCCGGTTAGAATCGAAGGCTTTGATATTGCTCATATCGGCGGTAAATGGCCTGTTGCCTCCCTCATCAGCTTTTATAATGGAAACCCGGATAAAAAGAACTACAGATATTTCCGTCTTCGCACGACCGATGGTCTCATAGACGACTTTGCCTCAATGAAAGAAGCTGTTTCCCGCCGCTACACAAGACTGCTCAACGAACAGGCTGACATGCCCGACCTGCTTTTGATTGATGGTGGTATCGGTCAGGTAAATGCGGTAGAAGAAATCTTGAATTCTCTGGGTCTGGATATTCCTGTTGCAGGTCTTGCAAAACGCGATGAAGAAATCTACCGTCCGGGTAACAGCACACCTATATGCCTACCGAAAAGAAGTGATGCCCTGCGTCTTTTGCAGCGGGTACGAGACGAAACTCACCGCTTTGCCACAAGCCGTAACCAAAGGCTGCGCACAAAGGAAAACACAAAATCAATTTTTCTGGAGCTGCCGGGCGTTGGAGAAAAGCGGGCCCTGCAATTGCAGAGACAATTCCTCACTCTGGAAAATCTTGCCGCCGCAGAAGAAAGTGCCGTTGCCCAGTGCCTGCATGTCCGCGCCGACGAAGCTGCCGACATCCTGCTTAAAGCCCGCGACCTAAATGCCCACCGCAATGACAAAAAAGACCTTCAGCGCCTTTCCCTTGGCCAGGCCGGCACCACCAAAGAAAAAGCCGCCCAGGCAGGCTACATCGCAGACCTCGCAAGTGCAGCCCTGGCCGCCGCAACCGGCGAAAATCTTGCTGCCGCAGAAAATCCGCCGGATTATGGGGAATAATTTATTTTTTTACTTTAATATCCAGCGACTGGTTATTTTCTTTTTTTATTTTTATAACATCGCCTTTCTTTAAATCATATTTAAGAATATTTATAAATGGGACTTCATTTATTGATACAATCTCATCTCCAAGTGATATTTGAGAATAAGGTGCTTTCTCATTCTTTAAAATAATCTTATTTTGATTATTTACATAAAAGATTAGCGGCTCGCATTTATTAATCTGTTCTTTATCCCACTTTTTTCTAAAACTATCGTACTCGTTTTCATTTACAGGGATAAAATATAACTGTTTCAAGGTGTCTGTATTTTCTTTATCAAAATATAAATCAAATGCAGCTAATACCTGACAGCCTACTGTTTTTAAGGTTAAATTATCCAGTTCACTTGTATTTAGAGGTAATGCAGATATATTTAAATTTTCAAAGCTCTTTCCAATCAGTGTAGCCTTTGGAATAATACAAAATCCATATTTCCCGTCAAAACCTTTTAATTGAAAATTCTTGTACTTATGTTTTTGTATTTGTTCTATAAAATCATTTGACGAAGTTTTAATCTCATAAGATCCTGTTGAAACCCAGTATCTTGAACCTGTTCCATCATATTTTTGAAATAAAAAAAAGTTTTCACTATTAAAGAAGTCATCATCAGTATAAATTGTTGGCCAAATTAATTGGAAATTATTAGTCTTGTTTTTATAAGTTATATTATTTAATTTATATGTATCAAGATTTTCTGGCTTAATAAACTCAAGATTCTCTATCCAGCCAAATTCCTTTTTTGTTAATGACAAATAAAAGTTTTTTTGCAACAATATGTCATTTCCTATTACACCATAGAGGTCAAAATTAGATTCTTCCTGAGAAAGGAGAGGATTTCGAACCTTTTCTTCTATTGGCATTACCGTTTTTTCAATATAAAAATTATCAAACTGTAATGACACAAAGGCCTGTTTTTTATTGTTTATTCTAACATCAAAGTTTTCTTCAATTTCTGAACGATTATAATCAAATAAGAAAGAATATGCATAAGCAGTATCAAAGAAGAATAATACTTTATAAGTTTTTTCATCCTTTAAAAATTGCAGCCTTCCTTCAATTGCAGGTACTCCGTTAATTATCTTTAATTCATATTTCGAACCAGAAACTTTTTCTTTTATAGCCATTTCCTCCGGCTTTGGATAATCTGTTGCAAACATAAGATTAAATATCACAATTGAAAATATTATTAAAACAATTCTTTTTTTCATAAATAGTCCTTTATATCAAGCTTTTTCTTGCTCTTATCATTTTGATTTCTATACTTTTTATAATCTTCATCAGGAACAGGAACAAATACAATGTTCTGAACTATATCCGTTCCGCATTTATCAAAATACAAATCAAATGCGCTTAGAATCTGATTACCTAACACTTTTAAATTTCCATGCCCAATCTTACCGCCCAAGGCATATAAATCATAAAATTCTTTTTCGAAAATTTTCGCATTCGGAATCAAACAAATTCCGTACTCATTTTGATTTTTCTGTGCTATATTGTATTTATATTTATGAACCTCAATTTGTTCATAAAAATCTGAAATCGAAGTAAAAATACAATAAGACCCAGTATCGATTATATATTTTGACTTTTTATCTATTTGGTATTGAGGATTCAAATATTGAGATCGAAAGAAATCATCTTCAATAATTACTTGATAAATAAATTGATTTTGTTCTGATCCATATGGATTTAAGTCATACTTTTTTTCATCAGCAGATTTATAATTTGATTTCTTGTAATTAAATGCAAACTCTTTTTTTGTTATTGAAATATAGAAATTATTTTGCATCAAAATATCATTTCCAATAATTCCATATACATCAACATTACCAAGTCCTTTCTTTTCTGCTTGAGAAAAATCAGAAGTACTTACATTGAAATTCCAGTTATTTATACAAAAACCTTCAAACGTTGCCTGAGCAAGTATTTTTCCATCAGTTTTTATATTTGAATGAATTATATTATCAATTTCTTTATTTCTTTTAATATTAGAAACTGGACATCCTGTATCTATTAAACATGCAATCTGGTAGCTTTTTGAATCATCAAATTCAATTCTTCCAATAATAAAATTCCTTCCTTCAGAATGAATTATTTTATGAATCGGCTCCCATTCTTCTATTTGGTTTACAACAGACTGATCGATTTCATTTATTTTCTTTTCTTGTCCATATAATGTGACAATTAAGCCGAGTATTAATATAAAGACAAATTTCTTTTTCATACGGGCCTCGGCAGTCATACCAGGACAAAGTTTTAAATACATACTTTTCACTCCTAATTTACATTACTGTTCATTCAATAAATATCTTTTCGCTTTGATTTTCTTTATCTTTCCGTTTTTTTTCTGTACTTCAATTATTATTGAACCTGGAAGTTCCCATTCTTTTACCTGATTATACGGAACATCATTTATTGATATTATGGTATCACCTATCTCTATATCCTTAAGGATTTCCTTTCCATTAATATAAGCTTTTTCAGTTACCCTGTTCAAAACATTCGAAGCCCTGAAACCAAATGAAGCAGCAGGATAATAATAAGCCTTATCATTTTCTGCCCGATACTTTTGATAATCTGAATCCTTTATTTGCTGAAAATAAATCTTCTGAACTATATCAGTTCCCTCTTTATCAAAATAAATATCAAAGGCAGCAAGTGCCTGATTTCCTAAACACTTAAACATTTCAGGGGTTCTTCCACTAACTACATTCAAGTAACTGAACATTTTTCCTAAAAAAACTGGATTTGTAATTGTTGTGTAACCTATCTTTTGTGATAATTCTGATTTATACACAAGACTCTTTAAACCTCGATTTTTTACCTGATAATACAAATCAATATTTGAGGTTGCCATATAATAGGTTCCGGTATCAATAAAGTAACGCGATTTTGTTTTATCCGGAGAATTAAAAAAGCCTAAAATAGGAGCATCACTTTCATCACTTTTAAAATAGTCATCTTCAAGATAAATTGTGTATTGATAAGATTTTTTATTTCCCCGCACAGAACTTATTCTATCTATCTGAGGAACAAAAACATCCATTTGTTCTTTATTAGAATTATCTTTGTTCCATATAAAATACCCTTTTGTGATTGAAAGATATAAAGACTTGTGCATAAGAATGTCATTACCTAAAACCGCAAAATAATAATTCTTATCACTGAAAATCTTTTTTAATGCACTTAAGTCATATATACCTTGATTAAATTTATCAAGATAAAAATCATCAATTTCAAAATCTTCAAAATACACATCGCACAACAAATAGTTAGTAGTACCTATCTGATATACGAAATATTCTTGAAAATCTGAAGAATCTTCCATCAGAATACTTGAACTTGCTGTTCCAGTATCAATTATAAAAACAAATGGATACACTCTTTCATCTTCCATTTTAACTTCAGCTTTCAAAAACAGCATACCATTTGTACATATAATCTTGTGAGGTTCTTTCTCTATAACTTCCTTTATTACAGGATCTGCTCTAGTCTCAATTACTTTTTTTTCAATTCCAAATACTGAGAAAACAAGAGTAATGAAAACACATAAAAAGGTGATTCCCTTTTTCATTTTCATTCGTCTCCTAATTAATAAAATCCAGTTTTCTAAGAACCATCTGCATAGCAGTACTGCGTTCTGTAACTATACGGGCCTCGGCAGTAATACCAGGAAGAAGTCTTGCAGTCTGGCCCTGTTTTGTTCGCAGGTAGGGGTTTACTATAACAGCTTCTACGACAAAGGCTGCCTGGCCTGTTGCAGTAAGCGTTACATCCGGGGGCACAAGGGACACTTCTGTTTCTACCATTCCGTAGCGGCTTGGAGCCAGGCCTGGAAATTTGATTTTTACAGGGTTCCCTACTTTAACTCTTGCAACATAAGACGGGTCTACATAAATATCTGCACGAAGAGCCTCATTTTCCTGGGGCACAATTTTTAAAACTTCTTCGCCAGCAAGAATATAATCTCCGGAATTGAATTTTGTGACTTCACTTATGCGGCCGGAAATCGGTGCATAAATTGTTGAATTTTTTATAGCACGCTCAAGTTCACTTATCCGGCTTTCATAACTTTTTCTTTCAGTTTCCAGTGAGGAAACTTTTTCGTTTGTCTGAATACTCTGATTACTGAGCCAGGTTTCGTAAGACAGTTTTGTCTGTCTGTATTGATTTTCAAGATCTGCAATTGTCTGAGGTACTCTAAGACCTGCCGGCGCATCTTTTTCGCGCTCGTATTTTACGCGGGCATCTTCTAACATTGTTTCATATCTGGATTTTTCCAGAAGATATGATTTTGATTTTAAATATGCATCAGTATCATCTTCTCCAGTCTCAAGCTTACTACTGCTGATTGTTTCTGCAAGAATTTTATAAACATGCAGGTTTTCAAGATTTTTTTTCTGAGCAAGTCTGTAGGATTCCAGTTCTGTTTTAAGAGCTGTCGTATCAAGACTAAAAAGCAAATCGCCTTCCTGAACAATATCATCATTTTCAAAATTCTTTACAGAAAGCTCGCCGCTTGTTACACACTTAATAGAAGAAACAGCCTGGCTCGGCCTCAGTAAAACAGAAGCTTTTACAACATCATCCATAGGGGCCAGACATGCCCAGATTATAACCGCCACAATCGCAAGACAAACAGTAACAATAAAACCATAAATCGCATTCACCGGCTTAAGCATAAAAAAGGCCGAAGTTTTTTTCATATCATCAAAGGTTTTTAAATACATACTTATTTCCTTACACAGCCTCGTTCCACATTTCGCTGTAGAGGCCGTGTTCGTTCAGAAGCTGGATGTGGTTTCCGTTTTCTACTATTTTGCCGTCTTTCATTACAAAGATTTTGTCGCAGCCGGTTACGGTGGTAAGGCGGTGAGCAATCAGGATTACAGAAATCTTTTCGCTCTTAAGCTGCCTTATAACTTTATGGATTTCCATCTCGCTTACTGTATCCAGGCTGCTTGTTGCTTCATCAAGAATTATAAGGCTCGGATTTCCAAGCAGAGCACGGGCCAGGGCAAGTCTTTGTTTTTCACCACCGCTTAAACCGCCGCCATGTTCACCCAATACTGTTTCATAACGCTTTGGAAGCTTTTCTATAAACTCATGCGCACCGGCTTTTTTCGCTGCTTCGATAATATCTTCAAGAGAGGCATCCGGATTATGCAGGGCGATATTTTCACGGATTGTGCCGGAGAACAAAAAGATGTCCTGAGGCACATAGCCGATTTTACTGCGGAGGTAAGAGGTGTCAATGTCACGAATATCGTTACCGTCAAGAAATACACGTCCTTCATTAGCTTCATAAAATTTTAAAATCAGTTTTACAAAGGTTGATTTTCCAGAGCCGCTCGGCCCCACAAAAGCTGTCCAGCTGCCGGCAGGTATTTCCAGACTTAGATGTTCATAAACTGGACGGCGACTTCCATATGCAAAAGTAACATCTTCAAACTTTATATGGCCTTCTATATTCGCAGGCTTCATATACTGCACGGCATCATCCTTTTCTTTTTCAAGCTCAAGAATCTCTCCTACGCGCTCTGCAGCGACCAGGGCTTCCTGCACCTGATTCTGGATATTGATGAGACGGAACAAAGGTCCTGTAAAATATCCAAGCAGAGAATTGAAGGTGATCAAGGTACCAAAGCTCATTGTTCCGCCAATAATTGCAGAACAGCCGATCCAGTAAACAAGGATTCCGCTTATGCCACTTATGAGGCCGCTTATAAGGCCCTGAGAAATTCCGTAACGGTTGAGAGTCCAGCCGGTTGCAACAGCCGTCATCTTTTTCTTTTCATATTCAATGTTTACAAGCTCTTCTGCATTTAAGGCCTTTACAGTTGCAACTCCGTTCAGAGATTCATACAAATAAGACTGAACCTCTGCGCCCTGACTCATAGACTTTGCATAGTAGCTTCTGTAAATCTTTGCGTAAATTACAGACACTGCCGAAGCGATTACAACCGTTGCAATTGAAATTCCAAAGAGTTTTGAATTGATGGAAAAAAGAATCGGGCCGCTCACAACAAGCATGACCACATCCATAATTCCACTGAGGGCTGCAGAAGAAAGGGTCTGTTTTATTTTATCAAGGTCTCCAAGGCGAGAAAGAACCTCTCCGGATTTTCGGCTTTCGAAAAACGAAAGAGGCAGGCTGAAGATATGTGACAGATATGAAAAGTTCAGCTGCAGATCTGTTTTAAAAGAAAAATGAGAAAGCAGTACACTTCGAACAGTGCCCACAAGGCTTTGTATTATTGTAACCAGCAGGATTCCTGCGGTAAGGGTATGCAGAGAAAAGGCTGCCTTTGAATAGATTACTTCATCAAAGACATACTTATAATAGAATGAGGAAATGATTCCAAAGGCGAGAAGAAGAACTGAGGCAATGAAAGAAAAGACGAGTGTCTTTGTGTGCGGTAGAAAAACGGGAATGAACTTAAGCAGAAGACTGTCTTTTTTTTCTGATTTCTTAAAATCAGCTGCCGGCTCAAAAAATACGGCATACCCAGTCCAGCTTTCAAAAAACTTTTCGTAAGTTATTTTCTGCTTTTTATAAAGAGGATCCGGGTCCCAGATTTCTATCGTCTTTTTATTTATTTTTTTTACAACAACGTAATGATCTACCCAGGTTGTCTCGTCGCGCTGAATATGCATATGAGCTATAAAAGGAACCGGCAGCGCAGGAGTTATTGCCTCCCTACTCCCCTTTACAGCAGTCCCCTTAAGCCCATATTTCTTTGAAGCAATAAGCAGACCGTTTATATTAGTTCCAATAATATCAGTTCCCGCCTGACCACGAACCTCTGCAATACTCAACCTTTTTCCATAATGAGAAGCAATCATAGAGATGCAGGCCGCGCCGCAATCCGTAATATCCAGCTGCTGGAAATATTTCATATTCTTTTCCTATCTTTCTATTTATTTTATAATAAACAAATCATCATTAAAATCTATTTGAACTCTATTATTTTGGAAAAAATCCGGATTTATGCATCCGAAATTATCATTACAATATTGTAAAAATGTTGAATATACCATTTTTGTCTCTGAAAATGTTATAACAGGTATAGACTCCCAAATTTGCTTACCTATTGTTAATTTGTATATTCTATTATTCTTATCAAGTTCGTCTTCTTGAAATATTCCCTTATTCTTTATAATTATGGCTTTTTCATTACAGACAAAACCGGTATCAAAAATTAAATTACAAAAATTGTTTTCTGAATAATAAACTGGTAATGTTATTAAATATGAAATCTCATTATTTTGTGATTCAACTTCAAAGAGCAATTTATTATATTTTATTTCTTCTCCTTTATTTTTTTTTGCATCTAGTATGATTTTATTATTTATGAAATCAAATTCCACGATCTTAAATTTTTCTAAAAATTGTATTCCTAAAACTCCATTAATATGAAAATCATTTTCTGATCTCACACATATAAAGTTCTCATTAAAAACATCTCTATAATTATCAAAATGGAATGTTATAACTCTTTCTGTATTTTCATACTCACCAAAAAGAAAATTATAATAAGTTCCCGTGTCAAAAAGAAATAATAATTCTTTTTGATCAGTTAAATTTATTATTTTTACACAAGTACAAAATGAATAATTCTTATCTGGAACTGTATTTAGTTCAATCTTCTTTTCCTGATTACAAGAAATATTCATCATACAAAGTATTATTATAATTAGATATAATTTCTTCATTTTATTATAATCGCATATCAACTGATTAAAAGATAATTTTATATATCTCTTAATCAGTTTTTTTTACTTATTTTTCGTACTTATAATCTACATGACCTGTTACTATTGTGATTGGAGGTAAACCAGGAATACCAACAACAACAACATTAGCACCAGCCTGAACTGTGTGATGACCTTGAGATTGTGACTGTGAATTATTTTGCGCAGAATTTGTATTATTTGAATTCTGTTGTGCAATTACTTTATCAAGCTGAGGGGTAGATCCACTTCCACCATTGATAAAAAATAATTCATCTGCAGTTATTGCAGTGAATCCATTTGCCTGTTCATTTACTTTTACTGTGAACATTGCATACCATCCTTTGTTTCTTTTTTAAGAAACCCTTTAGATTTTACGATAGAACACTTTTTTTCGATTGAGTTTTCTTAGAGTTCTACCAATTTATAAAGTTCATCAACTTCCCATTAGATAAACTTTTTATAACTTTCAACGAAAGTTATTCTATACAAACTTCTTTTGCCCTAAAATCTAATTGTATAATATGATTTTCAAAGATGTTAGGAGACAAAATACCTGTATTATCCGGCAATATATCAATTATCTCTTTGCTTAAATCACTAATATACATTGGCATAATATAAACATTTTCAAAGGAACAATTATAAATATATATATTATCAAGTAAAATCCATTCCTTCGTATTTTCAAAACCAAATAGCCTTTTATTCTTAAGCGCTATTGTTCTACAATTTGTTTGAAAACCTGTATCAAACATAAAATAAAAATATTTATCTGAGTTATACGAAACAGGAAATGTTATTTGATAACCAGCATCTTTTATTCTTTTTTTTGAGATTTCATCCATATATGACATGGTGCCATATTTATATTTACTACAATCTTGTTTTAATTCTGAAAATAATATTAATTTGTTTTCTTTAAAGTCAAATGTAACTTTTCCAAATTTTTCTAAAAAATTTAATCCCAGAATTCCATCGATATCTGTTTTTTCATTACGTACTTCAAATTCTTCCTTAAATACAGTCTCATTACCTTTAATTTTGAAATCCAATTTTTTTGTATTCCTATTCGATGTTTCATATATCAGATTTTTATAGCAACCTGTATCAACTAATAGAATAAGAAATTCCTTTGTAGCTAAATCAATTACTTTTATATATGTATGGTTATTCTCTTTCTCATCCTTTTCAAAACTAATTTCTATTGGAGTATTTGTTTTACACGAAATAAGAATTGTAATTAAAACAAGTATATAAAAACATTTATTATACATATAATGTCCTTATCAGAGCCTATAAAATTTATAGACTCTGATATTGCCTATTTATTTTTCAGCATGAAACTGATAGTTAAAATTCACATACCAGCCTTCTTTCTGTGATACTCCTCCAGAAACACTTGCATCATGCGATACAGACCAATTACTGTCTTTCTTTCCTTCCTGAGAACTTGAAGATGACTGGTTATTTGAATTCTGTTGTGCAATTACTTTATCAAGCTGAGGGGTAGATCCACTTCCACCATTGATAAAAAATAATTCATCTGCAGTTATAGCAGTGAATCCATTTGCCTGTTCATTTACTCTTACTGTGAACATTGCAATCCATCCTTTGTTTCCTTTCATTATGGAAACTTTATTTATTTTTTGATATTCTCCTAAGTAGATTGAGTTTTCTTCGGAGAACTATCTATTTGAGCCTCTTCTCTTCCCAGGAGAGGCTCTTTTTTATACTCTTCAACGAAGAGTTAAAAAACTAATTGATATACTTCTAGTGTTTTTTTATTGTATACACTGTTTATATATTGTTTATTAAGTGTTTTATTATTTATTTCAAAACTATTTGAATTAATAATATCAAAACACTCATAACTAATATTATTACTAGAAGCGGGAATTCTTAAAGCATGCGGTAACCAAGTTCTTTTTGAATTAAATACTGTAAAATATGATTTCAATTCTACTGGTATTACGTGATGCTCCCCAATTCCGGTCTTTTTGTCTAAGAGCATTGCTAAGTAAATCTCTATTGGAACATAAACACCTCTTGAAAAATGATATACTCCTTCACAATTATATATTAGACTTGCAATTTGTTTTATTGACAAATTTTCTGTATGAATAATTACTCGATCCTCAATATTCAGTTTTTTAATCATTTCATGTAATTGAAATAATTCCCATTCATGTCGTTGAATAATTGAATATATCTTTTGCTTTTTTGATTCATAATTATGTAACGGATATGCATCAAGATATAATTCTTTATAATTTGGAATTTTTATATGTAATAGTTTATTTGTTTGTTTATCAAATCTTTTAATAAAATCATTTATTACCAAATCTATTCCATCTTCATAAAAACCATTTTCCATAAAACAATAATAATCTTCACTATCTACTTGTATATCTTTAAATTCTACTTGTCTATATAAATCAAAAGCCCATAAAAAATTAAGGTCTGCTACTTTTTCTTTGTCTAATTCTTTTGCTCTTGAAAATGTAAGGTGTTTATTTGCTGTATTTACAAAAGCTTCATCATGAAAAACAATTATATTTTCATGATCAGGAATTGTTAATAGATCTTCACTTTGAATTACGGAATAAGAAATACATTTTTCTGAATTCAAAACCCCATAAAATGTTTTGGACCAAGTTATATCCTTATTCATAACATCTAGATAAAAATCATTATGTTGATTACTTTCAGAATTTTGAGTATCTCTTATTATTCCTTTTTTACCTTTTTCTATACCTTTATTAATTAACCATAAAAACAATCCTCTTTTTTCTGGTTCCCCAACAGAAGGAATAAACCATTCATACAAACTAGACTTTAATGAACCTTTCTTTTCACATTTATAAAAATAACTATCCTTTTCTATCTTTAAGCAAATTCCACAATCTGTACCAATTTGCTTTATATCTTTCTCTGTTTTGTTTTCAAGCGACTCGACATATATAAATTTTGCAACTCTACTAGCTTCACTGAAAATAGACAATTGAATTTCTTTATCAAACAAAAAGAAGTTTTTAGAAATTAATACTTTGTTTTTTGAATCATTACTAAATGGTAGTGTAGTTCCTAATCTATATTTTTCACTTTTATTGATTCTGTTCTTCTTTATTATGCACCCCAATACTAAATCAAACTCATCATATTTTTGTAAATTACAGAAATTGTTTTTTTCTAAACTTTCTATTTGCTCTACATGTCTTATACTGTCTTTATAAAATGAAAGCGCTAAATCTACTTTATAGTCATTATGCAATTGTAAAAACAATTCGTAATTTGCTCGTCCTGAATTTTGTTCCATATTACTTTGTGTAAAATGAGGTTGATGATACACACATAAACTTTCATCCAAAATAAAACTGCAGTTTTGATAATACAATCTATATCCAAGATCCATATCTTCAAAGCCCCAGTTGACACCAAAGCGTTCATCAAATTTACCAGATTCCTGAAATAGTACCTTATTCATTACAAGTGAATGAGAATATACATATTTCCAAGGATTTTGACTTATATCAACATTACGACGTATATCATCATACCAAGCAAGGTTATCTAAAATAGAAAAGTTTGAAATAATTTTTTCAACACCAATTTTACTTATATCAAATTCTAGCAATGATTTTCTGTAAAACATCAATACTGCATTATTATTATTTACAAGCACATCAAATGCTGTACTTATAAAGGCAGGCGGAACCAGGATATCATTATCCAAAAAGCATAATATTGAGTATTCAGATATATTCGCACCTATATTCCTAAGTAAAGAACGATTTGAACAATTTTGTATTTTTTTGTAAATTATTGAAATCGTACTATTATTCTGGAACATATGAACTACAGATTCTGTTTCATCATCTCCAGAATCAATGATAATAATCTCGTATTTCAAAGCTTCTTCAGTTTTCTGATTACACAAACAAATTAATGTTGAGTACAAAAATTTTACACGATTAAATGTTGGTATAATTACCGAAATACCTTTTTTTACTTGTTTTTTCATATTTTTATATTCTGCAAAAATTTTTAATCTGTAAAGCCATAAAGAGAAAAAGTAACCGAAGTTACAAAAGTAACTTCGGTTACTTTCCCCCAAAAATTACAGCAACCGATCACTTAAACCATGAAGTTTTCTTCGTAATTTTTTATCTTTAGTAATAGTAACGAGAGTTGGCAACAGAGAATTACTGGTACACCAAAAATCAGGATAAAAACCCTTTTTATCGCCATGCCAATGAGGATTATTTTGGAGAAAACCGGATTCTTTAAAGCTTTCACATGCTATATGAAGTTTAATTCCTGACTCCGGAAGATAATAATCCCACACTCCTCCAAAATCGATTGTTCCAGATGTGTTTGTACCTATTAAATATACATTCTCAAACATATAAGAATAGGCAATAAACAATTCAGCAGCTGAAGCAGAAAAGAAATCGCATAAAATAATCACATTACCTTTAAAGGCAGGTTCAAAATCATATTCCGGAACTGGCTGTTTTTTATAGTATTCAGTTGTAGAATCTTCCACCAGAAAGTATTTATATGCCGGATTCTCTTCCTGGTATTGACTCCTTGCTTTACGAATTAATTCTGTATCTTTTATATTACTAACTCTAAATGTTTTTATTTTTTTAGTTACCTTATCGCAATTTTTATAATCACCTTCAAAATTTATGGTTTTTAGAACAGGTATTAAGTTTGAGATTATCCCTCCACTGTTCCCACGTAAATCAATAATATAATTCTCATAATGACTCTTTTTGATTTCTCTAAGATAATCTTCGAGTTTTCTAACAAGAACTGTATGGTCATTCTTATTTTGACCATAAAAGGTGCAATCACTGAATGAAAGATAAACAGATTTTTTTGTTTTTTTCATCCCTATATGACCAGGCCTCCTATTATATATATAGTTGCCTATATACATTCTTGTTTTATAAATCTTATTATTGATTGAAACTTCGCTCTCTTTAATCGTATTATTTGAAAAGACTCCAAAAACATAATATCTTTTATTTAACAGAATTACTTCAAAAAGATTTTCCCTTTTTCCTGTATATTTTGCCTTTCGTCTTATTCTGGGATTTAATGAAAGCGATACATAATAATCATTTCCTTCTTTAGTAAAAAATATTTTTGAAGAAAACCACTTCGTCGGATTGAAACCATAATAAGAGTGTTTTGAATATATTCCAAAATGATGGTCTGGAATTTTAAGTTTTTCTAATATCTCATTGTTTATACATTCTGCAAGTAAATCATCTGAAATTGTGTCATCAGACAATTTATCAGCTCCTGCTTTTTTAATATATTGTTTTCTCACATTATCTATAGCAAGTTCCAGATCAAAACCTGCTTTCTCATTATATTCATACCCTACATAAGCTTCTGTTAATACCTGGTGCAAATACTCTAAATCATTTTCAAGTTTTGCATTTGCGAAAGCAATTGATCCAATTATATAAGCTATAAATATGGCAAATAACTTTTTTTCTCTTTTCATAAATATCCTTTTTTACTCATAATTAATTCTAACCTGATATTTCTTTTCCAGAAGATTTGCTATCTCGATGCCCTGGGTTTTGTCACCCCAGCGGTAGATTTCTTCGTTGTCCCATTCTACATAATATTTGAAGTACTTCTGGAACAAAGGATTTTTTGCGCGGATACCAAGGCATATAAGATGAGAGACAACATTTTTCGGTAAGGCGGCTTTAATCCTGTACAGATTATTTTCTGATAAATTGACATCTGAATAGTCCAGAGAATAAAGATACCAGAGGGAAGAATCTTTTAAGCTTGCTTTATAATATTTATGAAAATTGTGGATTCGTTTTTTCAGGCCATGTCTGAATCTGTGTGATTCAAAATTATTATGTACAATACTAAAGCCTTTTTCAAAAACAAAAACTTTATCTTCAAAATAATACTTTTTCAGTTCAAAGGCCGTAGCGGGTCTTGATTTATATTTATCACAAAATACAGCCTTCTTGAATTCATTATTAAAAAGCAAAGGCGAATTCCAGATATTAAAACCTGCAAAATTATCTACAGGCCCCCTTTCGCGGACTCCAAGATATTTTGGAAAATCCAGCGAGATACAATTTGAACCGATACTTATTATTTTATTTACGCTTTCCATTTTATAAACTGACCTTCTCTATTTTTTTTACATTACAGAATTAAGAATTAGCATTATGATCATTCCCAAAAGATTAAAGAGGAAATGTAATGTTGTATTAAGAATCAGTGAGTTATACTTTTTATAAGTATAAGCAAGCATGATTCCAAGTATGATTACATAAGGCATTGGAACAATATGTGCTAATGAAAAGATAATTACATTTAACATGATAAAGCGATTAATTGTATTCTTTTCACAATAATCAAAAAACATTGTTCTAAAAATATACTCCTCAATAAGAGGCGCAACCAGATATTCTAAATAAGTGATTACATTTATCTGAGTGGCAATTCCAAATTTACGTCTAACAAAGAAAATGATAATATTCGAAACCACTGCCAGAGATACAGTCGCAACAAGAATTGAAAAGAAGAATAATTTAGAATTTCCAATTGAATTGCACACTTCTCTTTTACGGAGCCAGTCATTTTTAATTGTATCTGTTAGCGATACGGGATACTCTGTTTTTTTCTGAATTCTTTTATACATCCAGATATAAATAAGGATTCCCAGCGCACAGGTAAGAACATTTGTTATGATTCCCGCAAGCTGAAGAAAGTTTGCATCAAGCTGCTTTGACACCAGCACGTAGCCTACTGTGAGAATTCCTTTTACAAGGCCTGAAAGCAAAACAAATAAGATAGTAATTCCTAAGAAGTATTTAAATAATTTCTTTTTCATTTTTATTTCCTTAATTCTTTTTTCCTTTTTTGGTATTTCTCGTGAATACATAAACATGATATAAACTTAGAAAAACCTGCATCAGGCAGATTTCTATGAATATATAATTCATAGCCTTAGAGACAGGACCAGAAATTCTTACAATTGTGAAAATCACTAAGAATACTGAATTCAATAATAAAAAAGCTGATAAAACTTTATTTTGTTTCATACAAATCTCCTTATAAAAGAGGAATAGATTGTTCTACTCCTCTTTTATGCTTTTTGTATAAGTAAATATACTTTAACAGGAATTAAACAAAGCAAGTTTATTTCCGACGATTTCTTTTACTTATCAATCGTACAACAACAATACTCGCAATTGCACTAAATCCAATAATCACTATATGTGCTATTAAACTCATACTTATCCTCCTAAATGTATATTAAACTCATTTCAAATAAGCCGTTAGAATGTATGACTACCAGCCAAGTCCGCCAGTCACAAATCCACCAACCCATCCAACAAGTGCACCTGTTATAGCTCCAGCCCTAGCCGGCTGATTCCTTTTTTATCCTTCAACGAAGGATTATTTATTCTATTTACAGTTTCATTTCACTTTCCCATCGTTATTAAATCTAAGATAAGACAAATTAAATTTACTAAGAAATGAATTAAAACAATCAGCCAGAAGTTTGAATTTTCTCTTCTAGAATTTTTAATAAGATAAAGGATAAAAAACCCAAATGTTCTGAACAATAAATCTTTTAATCTAAAGGAACCATGAAGAATTGCAATTATAAAACTCAGACCAAAGAACAATATAATTTCTTTCTTTTCCGGGTATTTATCCTTCACAGTATTAAACACAATTTCATGAAATAATAATGATTCAAAAATTGGTGCAATCAATAAGGTAATCAAGAAAGATTCAATTCCATCATATATAAAAAAGTTAATGATTAGAGAAGAAAATAAGCCTGTCGCGACTGGTATCCAAATTGTCCATTCCTTTAACAATTGAATATTATTTTGTCTTTTGAGAGAAAGAAAAATAAAAATTGAAACAGGAATTAATAAAATAGAATTAAACAGAATAATGAAATAAACAGGATAAGATGTTTTATCCTTGAGGGTAAATAAGCATATATATAATAAACAAGCAGAAACAAAAGTTGGAATTGCTTTTATACCCCATTTTTTGATCATTATTAGAGATAAGACTATTACTATTAAATTTGGAATAATATAGTGCGTTAGCAAACTTATTTTCTCCCTTTTTATTTAATTAATGATGCTCATAATATTGAGCCATAGCAGCAGAAGTATCTCCGCTACTATTCTGAGCTAAATAACCTATAGCTGCTTCAGCCGCTCCAACTGCAAAGGAGATAGCTCCAATTTTTGGAAACCAATTTTAATTTGTGATAGTATCCTAAGAGATTTCATTGTCTTTCAGATATCTATCTATAAGAATCCAGCCCTAGCCGGCTGCATTCTTTTTTATCCTTCAACGAAGGATTATTTTCTTACTAAGGAATAAATAAAAAAATTATTAATAATATAGAAACTCCAATCGCTAAAACTCCCCAAATTCTATAATGTCGTCGAAGCATAAGAAGCTTCTCTTTATCTTCAAAATATTCTTCTGATAATTCTTTCCCATTAAAAAAACAGCTTCGTATACCAGCCGATAATAAACATGTAAATAAAATGAAATAAAAAACTAATTGCATATAAATACCTCACTTATCTGTTAGAAACATTAAAATAAGAAATGCTATGGATATAGAAAATAAAATACCAACAACTAGATTTGCCTTAACACTATTATTTGTTTCAGTTTCTTTCTTTTGATATTTTACTTTTGGTAATATACAAAAATATTGAAAAATATTGAAAAGAACAGTTGTACATATGATACAAATCATCAATTTATTATGAGATATATTTATAACCATTGTTATTCTCCATTTAATAAAGCAAGTAATATTTAAATATTACTTGCTTAAATGACTATTTATTGATTGCCTGAGCAATACTTGCAGGAATTGGCATAACAGCATTTGCGACTGTTTCACCATAATTACCATTATAACTTCCTGTTACTGAACCTAGGCCATATGCAAATAATGTAGCACCAGTACAAAAAGCTCCAGCTGCTCCAACAGCTGACATACCTGCAGTAGCAGGAGCTGTAGCAGCTGTAATCATTCCACCAGCCATACAAACTACACCAGTAGCTATTAATGCAATACCTGTTCCAACACCGCTACCACCATTGATAAAATACAATTCATCTGCGGTAACTGCAGAGAATCCATTTGACTGCTCGTAACTTGTTAAAGCTAACATAGCATACCTCACTTGTTTCCACTTTTTGGAAACCACTTTTAATTTGTGATAGTATCTAAAGAGATTTCATTGTCTTTCAGATATCTATCTATAAGAATCCAGCCCTAGCCGGCTGCATTCTTTTTTATCCTTCAACGAAGGATTATTTTCTCACAAAGTAAGTATCGATTATCCTGTAAGCCTCGCGGGCTATGTTTGTTTTTAGTTCATCTGGTAACAATTCTTTTGTTTCTGACAGGCATTCAAAGAGCTTTTGAGAATTCATTCTGAAGGCTACATAAGGAAGGTTCAGACATGCTGCAGGAACATTCAACTCTCCCGCAAACTCATAAGGGGCCGCTTCAACAATTGAGCAGTAAGGCTGAAGCCAGTTCAATATCATATGATGCTGACCGATTACTGTTTTCTTACCCAGAAGCAAAGCAATATAAACCTGAGGCGGAACAGAACAGGATCTTGAAGCTAAGAGCAGAGTTTCATTGTTTGCGACAAAATCTATAACTTCGCTGATTGAATAATTTTTCTGAATTATTGCAACTTTGTCCTCAAGGCCATTTTCTTTAATCATAGAATGCAGATTTATCAAATCCATGGCCCGCTTTTGATTGCCGGAGAAAAGCTTGCTGTTTTTTGAAATATCATTATGAAGTGTAAAAACAACATTTAAGAATGCTGAAGGCTCAGGCATTTTGATTGTAAGTTTTGCAGAAGAATGTTCCTTAGAAAATTCTGCAAAGGCCTCCAGAATCAAATCGATTCCATCCTCCCTAAAACCGTTTTCCATAAAGCAGCAGAAGGTATCTTTTTCTGCCAGACTGTTATTTTCTCTTTTATAATTTTCCACTGTCTCAAGAACACTTAAAAAAGAGATAGTATCAAAAACTGCTTCATCAAGATGATTTGCATTATTGAACATACGGAACTTTAAGCTCTGAAATTTTAATGCATAATCTTCATCATGAATAATAAAGGTTCTCTTTGAGTTTGGAATAGCAGGACTTGAATCTACAAGCAGCATTGAAAGAGAATTAATAAACTGCAAAGTAGTTTTTCCAAAACAGCGCTCAAAGTTATTCTCGATTAACTTCTGAGAATCCTCCGGAAGATAAAAATCATCGTAGCGGACATTTTCAGTTTTCTTCATATCGCGAATGTTTACATAAGTTCCATTCTTAAGCATATGAGCTGCAAGCCAGGAATAAACATAGCGCTTTTCCGGTTCGAAAATATCAGGCAGAAGCATTATAAAAATCTGGGAATTAACCTCTTCCTGCTTCTTAAAGAGGACTCTGCCTTTTTCTGCTTTGTAATCAATTATAAGTCCTGCCTTTTTTGCAATCTGAACAAAGGAATTAATCTTTGAAATCTCATTAGATTCAATAAAGACATTATCAGATACACGAAAGGCTTCTGTAAGAATTGACATCTGAATGATTTCCGGCAGGCTGAAGAAGGTTTCAACAATCAAAAGATTTTTGCAGGATTTATCTTCTTTCATACTGTATGCACCTAAATACATATTTTTGTATGAAACATTTTCCATGGAAGAAAAAAGACAGGCCAATATCAAATCATATTTTTTTTGTGTCTCTTTAGAAGGAAGAACAAATGACTTTTTAAGCTCTTTTAAAACCGGATAGAACTCATCAAAACTTGTATAAAAGCTTTCGTATAATTCACATTCAAAGCAATTGTGCAGCTGAATAAATAGCTCTGCATTATGAGACATTTCATGCTGCTCTTTATTGCTCTGGGCAAAATGTGGCTGATGAAAGGTAAACTGATCTGTCAAAAGCTTAAACTTGCAGCCGGCAAGCTGAAGATTAAAACCTAACTCAAGATCTTCAAAGCCCCAGTGCTCACCAAACTCCCGATTAAAACCACCTGCTTTTATATAGTCTGCTCTTTCAACACTAAGTGTATGCGAGAAAACAAATCGCCATGGTTCATTTTCATTAAAGAGGCGGATTCTCTCGTCTGTATAAAAAGGCAGTTGTTCCAGAATATTAAAGTTTGTCTGCAGGGCTTCTTCGCCAAGCTGAGCAATATCAAAATGAAGAAGACTTTTTCTGCAGCCCAATAAAACTGTGTGTTCATTTTTATTATGCTCATCAAAATGCATCTGGATAAAATCTGGCGGAGTGAGCATGTCGTTATCAAGAAAGCATAAAATTGAATAATTTGCAAAATCAGCCCCGGTGTTTCTAAGCAAAGAGCGGTTCTTACATTTCTTGATTTTTTCATAAATAATAGAAACCTTTCCGCTGTTCTGAAACATTTTTACAACAGACTCAGTTTCATCATCTCCAGAATCAATGATAATAATTTCATATTCCAGAGTTTCCTCAACCTTCTGATTACTCAGACAAACCAGTGTCGGATACAGAAACTTTACCCGATTAAATGTCGGTATGATAACCGAAACGCCTTTTTTTATTAGTTTTTTCATACCTTCATCTTTTTATCATTTTCAATAATTTGTAAAGGCAAAAAGGCCAAAAGTAACCGAAGTTACGCTGTAACTTCGGTTACTTTGCAAAAGGCAGTGTTATACAAAGGAAATTTAATTTAATTGAAGCAAATAATTCCGGCTTAAATTGATTTTTCCCGGGGTAACTGACCCCAAGTTCCAGACTCACAATCTTTCCAATATCTGGAAACTGTAAGTCTGAAAATAAATCCAGATGAAACGATAACTCCAGAGCGGTAACAAAATTTATATCACTTATATCACAGGGATTTAATGCTGAAAATTTTGCAAAGGGTTCAATAATAAAATAATCTCCAACAACTTTAAGCCAGCCCAATTTGATATTTACCAGAGACATAGAATCAAGAGTCCATTGCTGTAATGGCTCACTGTTATCCGGCTTTCTCGTATAATTTAAGGAAATATTAAAAGGCGATATTGAAGCAAATAATCCTGTCTTTTTCTCTATGCAATAAACCTCAGCAATATTTCCAACTCCAGAAAAAAGGTTTTCCATCTGAGTAGACTTTGTAATTCCTAACTCTCCAGGCTGCCAGAAAAAATTAAGTTTAGGACTTGTAAAGGCAAGTGTTTTTATAAAAATCAGTGACAGTAATATCAAAAGTTTTTTATTCAATGCGGAACTCCTTGCTATTAAAATCAATTTGTATTTTATGATTCTTAAAAACATCATAACCAAGAAGATTTATATTCTGTAAAACTTTTCCTGCATTATCCGTTAAATTGTAATTATTTATATCAGGATATATGCCCGTAATTCTTTCTTCCCATCTTCCAATCTGCAGTTTTACTTTGATTTTTGATTCTGCATGAGCAGCTGATTTTTCTTTTTGTAAACTACTTAAGAGACCTTCTTCTGTCACCCTGCCAGACTCTTTATAGTTGTCTCGCAAAAAAAGACAGCTGGCGCCTGTATCAATTAAAGCCTGCTGCTTAACACCATTCAAGGAAACTTCAACAAGATACAAATTCAGCTGATTAAACTTTTCATAAGTCACAGCATACTTTAATTTTTCTGCCGAATTAATTTTGATTTTTTTATCTTTATAGTCTATCAGAATATTCTTTACTTCGCCGAAGAAATCCAGGTTTATAATACCGTCATATTTTTCAAAATCAATTTTCGAATTCTCCTCCGGCCTGTAAACAAAGGTTACTTCCGACACTGCAAAGTCTTTATACTTTAAGTCCCCTATATTGAATTGTATTCCTGCAGTTTTAAGATATTCTTCTGCATAGGCATTAATTTCTGCTTTAGATTTATCGGGATTGTTTTGTGTCAGGTATTCAATTAAAGACTCTTTTATATCTGTTCCCAATTTTTCAGAAAGCTTTGAATATCCGTTATTAAATAAAACATTATCTGTTGAGGCAGTATCAAGAAAAAAAAGATAATTAAACTGATCATCAGAAAAAAGAACTGAAATCCTGCCGTCTTTTTCGCAGGTAAAAGGAATTTCAACTTCTTTAGAAAATGCGGCAGCACATAGTAAACAAAAACTCAGTACAAGAACATAAACTCTTTTCATAAATCATCTCCATAAAAAAGATGGGGATTTAAGGATGCAGACAATAACAAATCCCCATCTTTCTTTTTTGTAACTAGAATCTGATAGTTACAGAAACTGATACAGATGGTTTCAATGAAGCAGAGAATGTTACCGAAGTATTTCCTGAAGTGTAAGTCAATCCACCATTAGAAATGCTCCAGCTTCCAGAACCACCGTTAATGAAATACAATTCATCTGCAGAAACTGCAGAGAATCCATTTGCCTGCTCGTAACTTTGTAAAGCTAACATAGCATACCTCACTTTGTTTCCCTGACTTATGGAAACAACTTTATATTTGTGATAGTATCTATATAGATTTCGTTGTCTTATAGATAACTATCTATTTGGGATTCTGCTCTAGCCAGCAGAATCCCTTTTTTATCCTTCAACGAAGGATTTTTTTTGTGCTCATTATTTTGAATAACTAAGTACAGAACCATGAGGTCCTCTGGAAACATCATTCTCAGGAAGTTTTACTTCCTCATTTTCACTTTCGCCTCCATTAATCTCATACAACTCTTCTGTACTCAATACAGAAAAACCAGACTGCTCTTCCTTTTTGTTTTTTTTGAACATTTTTGCACCTCGCTTGCTTCCATAATTTCTTATGGAAATAGTTTTTATGTGACAGTTACCTGTCAGAATTTCGTTGCCTTATAGATAACTATCATTAAGAATTCACCCCTAGCCTTTTGAATTCTCTTTATTTTTCCATTCCATATACTCTTCTTGAGTTATTTCATATAAATAAACATCGCTTATTTCTCCGTTGTAGGCCATCTGTCCGTTATGACGCATTCCAACTTTATGCCCGAAATATTTTTTGGTAAACTTTTCATATATTCTGTGGGCATGATAATTTTTTTCTGCAACAATCCAGTTAAAAGCCTTACAACCTCGTGAAATAAAAAGATATTCAAAATACTGAAACAAAGCTTTTACGATTGTGTTTGCTTTATCCTTTTCAAAGAAAATCATGCGGAAGCTTGTTATTATATTCAAAGGTTTATTCCAGAAAGCCTCAAAATATGCCAGAACCTGCTTATTCTCTATTACAACAAAGTTTTCATGCATCCAGGTATTAGGAGTGCGCTCCAGCTGCGAATCCGGAGTAAAAGCCCCATCCGTAAAAAACCATTTATTAACAGGATTTGTCCCCGCCTTAATTATCAGCCGTGTAAGTTCATTTTGTACCAGATATGCCGGTTCAATTGAATATGCCATTTTTAACCTCTTTTTTTATATATAAAAAATAAAATTCCTTAAGCAATGATAAACTGAATAAACATAAATATTCGGATATTTATCATACATTAAAAGGGTTATCAGCTGATATAGAAAAATCCCTATATAGCCATAATAAGTTTCTGTTCTATGTAACAGTGTAAAATAAATACACAGATAACTATTGATAATACTTTTGGTAATTTACTCTGTATGATTCTTTCATATAAAACCAGTTTTATTAATAATTCTTCAAAGAAACCACAAATTAAAAACACAATAAACCATCGAAGTTTTATTAAAACTGATTCATCAGTATGAATATTAAAATTTCTATTGATTCTTATTTGCAAAAAGCAACGAACTATTAAGGCGGCAGACAGGATAATTAAAATAATAATTCTTGACCAGTTAGATACAGGCTTTTGCTGTACATTATTTATTCTGCCGCTTTCACATTTTAAAATAACAACAGATGCTAATAATGAAAATATGTATAACAAATAAACAGGATACCCAATTATAAATTTTACAATTGAAAGCACCAGCATTATCGAGAG
>Ga0256404_1001258_pt1 | contig 62805 bp, 54 predicted proteins | sample RumenRJG_01DNA_FD_185990 | JGI IMG/M metagenome (GOLD analysis project Ga0256404, IMG submission 185990) | Bovine rumen microbial communities from Lethbridge, Alberta, Canada - RJG_01 | ecosystem: Host-associated > Mammals > Digestive system > Stomach > Rumen | place: Canada: Alberta | collected...
GTGATGGTTAACCCATTAATCTGGAAGTTGTTAGATGAAGACGTAAATGTAGCACCATTTAATTCTACAATAGCATCCTGTCCCTGAATACGGACTGCACCTGTTCCTGAGCCTGAATTATCTCCTATGAGTTGTAATGCATTCTTATATTCATCGCTTGTCTTATCAGCATTTGCATCATTTACAATGTCATATGCCTTAACAAATTCCTGTGCGTTACTTCTCTTGGCATTATAGTTATTTAATATTGTCTCTTTTAACTCTGCATTTTTCTTAGTTATGTCATCATTGAGACCATTTACATATGCTGTAAAGCCATCATCATCTGCAAGCGCCTTATTAGCTGTATCTATAGTCTCGGCATTTGCATCAATTATCTTCTGATTCTCTGATTTCTCATCTTCATATTTCTTTGTCTCTGCTTCCACATCGAATGTATCATTTGCAGATGCAACATATATTTCATGTTTTGCCTGGAGTTCTTCTAATTCAGCCTTGTCTTCATCAGTAAGCTCTTCTTTTGATGAAATCTCTGTCATTCTCTCAGCAGCTTTACTAATAAGTTCACTTCTCTCTTCAAATGATAAACCTGATACTTCATTTATTGCATCTAATTTATAATCTATTAACTTATTAGCCTTATCTAAAGTCTCATTGCTCTTAGTTGCTTTCTCAAGTGCTGACTTTAATGCATCTTTAAGTTTGTTCATAGATTCTTCGTCTGTAAGATCATATAATGCAGTCTTCTGCTTAGTATAATCTGTATCTACGAAGTTACTTATATCATCATCTGTAAGTGTTGCCCAATATCTGTATGATTCAACATCTGCAGATGTGATTGAATTAAGTCCCATACCACTAAGTGCTTTTAAGCCTGATGAATTAGCACCTATAATTGAGAATTCTCCCTCAGAACCACTTGCCTTGGAACTTACGAAAAATCTCTGGTTAGTCTCATCAAAACTTGCATTAAGTCCTGCTTCTTTTAATCTTACTACTGCTGTATTAACACTATCACTTCCATTAAGTGTGATTGTCTTCTCGGTATCACCAACCTTAACAGATATGCGACTTCCATCCTCTATTCCAAGCTCTGATAACTTAGACGAACCTGTAAGTTTTGTATTGCTTCCGTCACTTGATTTAACAACTGCACCTGTCAGATAACCTGATTTAGCAAGCTGTTTAATCTTAAGCTTCTGTGTTCCTGATACAGCATCACTGCTTGCCTTAACTGTAGCCTTTGTGCTGTCTACAGATGATGCCTTCTTAGAAAATGCATTAGAAAATCTAAGTGATGACAATGTACCACTATAGAAGCTATATATCTTTGTATTTAATTCTTTCCACGCGTCCTGCTTCCATTCAAGTTTAGTCTGTGCCTTTACATATTTATCTTTCTTTGTGGAATAGGCTGATACTAACGCACTAACAATTGAATCGGTGTCAAGATTGGATACAAGTCCTGATATAGATACATTACTGCCCATATTCTACCTCTTTTCTACTACTAATAATGTAGTTTATAACTTTTCATCTACTAAGATACCTGCTAATTCCCATACTTTAGCAATCATATCCAAAGTCTTCTCAGGTGGTATCTCTTTAATAACTTCTTTAGTGCTTTTATCAACTATCTGTATAGTTACACGATTAGTTGCCTCATGCACTCCGAATACACATTCAGTATTATTTAGCTTCTTATTAATGTCACTAAGTGTCTGTTTCATAGTCTCTTCTGACATCTGTCTGCCTTTGCCATCAGTATTACTATCTAATGATGAGTTATTAGCATTCTCTACTATCCTTGTATCTTTGCTAATCTCACTGACAGATCCCTCGGCACCCGAAAAGCCACTAACTGTACGAGCCGCTTCCGGCTTCTCTACCTTTGTTACCTGTGGTGCTGCCTGATACGTTGCCGCTGCACCTGTTACGCCTTCAATTGCCATAACAATTCACCTCCATGTGAAATTCAATCTTTACTACATTATCTATCGACATTTTTATATAAATATTTAACAGTTATTCAAATAATTTCTTTAATCCTTCAACTGCTGATACATCAGCTGCTTCCCTGTTAGATTCCTGTATCTGCAAATATACTTCTTTCCTATATATTGGCACTGATTTGGGTGCAGATATACCAAGTTTCACATGGTCGCCTTTCACTTCTAATACAGTTATCTCTATATTATTATTAATTACAATTGCCTCGTCTTTTTTCCTTGATAATGCAAGCATCTATTCACCCTCCTTATCTGCCACCTTTGATGACTTTAATATATCATATATAGGGTATCTAACGACATAATCATCATTATCCACTATTATCTGGCAACCCTTTAAAGTGACCGGATTAATTACAATAGGTGCTTTTAGATTAGTGGTTATCTTAGTTATATCTGCCGGCACTGTAAGTGTAGTAAGTACAAATATTTCTCCATCCACTAATTCACCAATATTTTTAAATAACTCATCTTCAACAACAGGATTGTAATCTGCCTTAATCATAAGTGGATCAATCACAGGCAATGCAATATTTCCATCATCTAATGACTGAAGCCATAATATCTTAGATTTCTCTGATTCCGCATCATGCATTATCATAAACTGTTTTAGTTCTTCAAATCCTATGATTCCATCGCTGAAATTAATAACTTTGTTAACATCTATTTCAATATTACCGAATAATCTTGTTTCAATTTTCATATATAGTCACGCCTCCATTACATTTTATAAGAAATCTAATAACTTCTTCTGCACTACCATTGATGCTGCCGCAAGTGATGCATCATAGATACTTTCTGCTTCTTTAATTTTAATTGCTATATTTGAAACATTTACCTCTTCATTGGTACTCATAAGCTTCTTAACTGTTGTCTGCTGGTCTGAAAGTCTGCTTTCATTAAGCTCTAATCTTTTAAGCTTAGCACCTACATCAGCTTCTGCTAAACTAACCGAATCCTGATGTTTATTAAATACACTTAATCCGTATGTAAATGCTGTCTCCATATTCTTCTTTGCAAAATCTAATTCTCTGTCGCATAAATCGAGTAATTCCTTGTATTTCTTCTGCTCTGTGCTGCCCTCTTTAGCAGAATTATACATTTTCTCTATTCTTGACTTCTTATCCTCGACATTCATCGCATAATTAACACTTTCAATGATATCATCTAAGTCTCTTGTCATATCCTGATTAAATACTTCTTTACCCTGAGTATTAATCTTTATATCCTGATTGAAATTAATCTCATATTTGATATCCTGTTTTCTGCTTGTATATGTTACCCAGTTGTCAGGATTATCATCTGTCTTGTCCACACAGTCAAAATACTGAATCGGATCAAGTTCACCTTTATTAAAACCTTTTTTAGTATAGGTTATCTTAAAGCTGTTACCCTCTGAATCCACATTTGCCTCTGATAACTTCTTATATACGTCTTTACCGAGAATTAATTCACCTGTATCTGCAAGATAATACGCCTCGCCTGCTCCAGGTTCATATGCTCCGATGTCTGTAGAAGTCTTAGTAACAGTAGTAATGCTCTCGCCTGTCTCTATAAGATTTATAGTCGCACCAGAACCAGCCTCTAACTTATCATAGCCAAGTCTTATTCTGTAAGACGTTACCTGGGTAGGTAACTTAATTGCTGAAATATCTGTTCCCGCTATTGTAGAATCGTTTATTCCCGAAATGTCTAATCCGTTGGATACTTTATTCACAGTACCAATTGCATTGCCGCTAAATTTCTGTGTAATCTCATACTTTTTATCATTATCACTTGTAAATGTAAGAGTTCCATCAGTTTTATATCCGGTAAATATTGTTCTTCCGGCACAATCAGCATTAGCATCACTATATATCTGGTCTCTGTATGCCTTTAACTGGCTTACTATAGTATTCTTATTAGTTGTATCATAATATCCGTTGACAGCCTGGTTACAATATTCTGTTATATCACTTAATACTTTTACAGTATTCTCAAGCGCTCTTTCAGTCTCAGTCATCCACGATTCTGCATCAGGTATATTCTTTGATAGATACTGGTCTATCTCTGATAAAGTAGAACGAAATCTTAATGCTCTGATTGCAATTATAGGATCATCAGATGGTCTCTGAATCTTCTTCTCAGATGCAAGCTGTGTATTAAGAGTATCCATATTAGTTTTATTGTTATTAATGTTATTCAACGAATTATTTATTAAAATTCCATTTGTAATTCTCATACCTTACTCCATTCCGCAGGCACATATGCCGGAGGAATCGCGAGCTGAATCTTAAATTCAGCTCTGCGATATACACTAATTGTAGCGCCCGCGATACAATTAGCTATTCAAAAGAATTGGCGTATCAGCGCAATTCTTTCACACTAAACCCCCATTTCATTTATAAGTTTATTATAGATTTCCTGCATAACTGATATCATTTTTGATGAAAGTTCGAACGCCTCCTGATATTTGACAAGGTTCATACTTTCCTCATCTCCATCGACACCTGACACTGACATTTTCTGATTCTCTATGCTCTTCTGGATATTTGCATGGTTCTTTTCAAATGTCTGTGCTTTCTTAACGTCAACAGCGATTTCTGATACTATACTCTGTAAGAAATCACTTGCTGTATAATTACTAAATGCCTGTTTATCTTTAAGTGCTATAAACTTATCTATAAGTCCTGCATCTTCTTTACCATCGTTAATAGGATATTCTGAAGCTGCAAGTAATGACGGATCATCTATTAAGTCCTGATTAACAGTAAGCACGCCATTGTCTGACAATATGAATATCGGTAAATCTTCTGTAGTATCACCATATAGGTTATAATTAGCAGGTACATCATTACCATTTTCATCTTTTCTGGTATTATTCTGATGTATATCATTAAATAGATTAGTTATTGTCTTTTTAAATACCTGAATCTTGTTTACATAATGTGGTATTCCTTTATATTTAATAGCCTCACAATCAGGATTATTCTCCTCAATTGTTCCGTTATTACCATCACGTACATCAAGTGCTGCTCTAAGCGAACCTGAAAGTCCCATTGCCTGTACATCTAATTTTGTACCCTGGAAATATATGTCGTAAAGTCCAGGTGAATCCATTGAATTCTTAGGATTCTCTCTTTCAACTGTATATAACTGCATACAGTCGTATGTATCAACCAGCGTCACGCCCTGAACCTTAACATTGAATTCTGAATTACCATTCTTACCAATATTTTCTGTCACCTCAATAGGTATTATCTCTGATAATTCATCAAGCAGTAATTCACGTTTATCTCTTAAGTCATTTGCAACTGCGCCTGTAAGTTCTACTGTATTAATCTGTTTCGTAAGTGATGCAACCTGTGAAGAAATAGTATTAATTCTGTCCACTAAGTTGCTGACTTCTGTATTAGCTTCCTGCTGAAGATTAGTAAGTTTAGTCTGTATATCATTAAAATATTCTGCTATTGTCTGACAGCTGCTTAGAAATTCATTTCTGTATGTTAGTTCTGATGGATTACCCTGCATAGACTTCAATGTATCAAAAAGATTCTCATATTCTACAATAAAGCCATCAGTTTCAAACTCATTGAAATAATCTTCTATCTGTAATGCATATGTATCTTTAGCTGTATATTCGCCTACTTTAGCCTGATTATATCTGTATTTATCATCATAGTAAGAATCTCTTACCTGAGATATCTTTGATACTTCTACACCTGCACCGAGCATTCCATAAGAGGTATAAAATCTTATGGCATTAGCTGCCGACTGTGAAACCTGCTGTCTTGAATATCCTTTTGTATTCTCATTTGCAACGTTGTGCATGGTTGTGGATAATCCTGCCTGTGCAGCACTTATTCCTGATGTCGCAATATTTAATCCAAAAAATGTTGATGCCATTGTTCTGCCTCCTATCCTAATTTCTCGATAATGTACTCTAACATATCTGCAATTGTCGAAACGTATCTTGATGATGCATTATATGCACTCTGGAATTTAATCATATTAGCTAATTCGTCCTCTGAAGAAACTCCGGTAATCTCTAACCTCTTGCTATCTACCTCATTTGTAGTCTTAAGCTGGTTAGATGCCATCGAATTATATAAGTCACCTTTGTTACCTATCGAATATACGAACTGTTTATAGAAACCTTTAAAATCAAGTTTAGCCATATTGCTTGGGTCAAGACACATCTTATTATTATCCCATGTCTCGGCCAATTTCTTACCTTTATCAAGGTCATTGTCGCCTTCTAAGGTCTTAAATGGTAGTTTCGAATAATCCTCTATTATAGTCTGGTTCATATTTATATTAGAGATTGTATACAATGATTCCGAACCAAATGTATTACGCTCATTGTAGACATAATATGTATTACCGTCATTACCCGTTACTTCTATGAATCTGTCTGTGTAATCCCTTGAAAATAACTCCTCAGGCGGCATCTTTCCGTCATCGCCTGTAGAAGTTGTCATATCTAAGATTTTAACCTTGGTAGCATCATAAGTATTACCATTTGCATCTGTATATTCTGTAACTCCGTCAGGTACTTCATCTGTAGTAGGGCTAAGCACATCATTTATAGCTGTTACAATTCCGTTTATCAATTTATCAAATAACGCCTGTGCTTTAGTCACATCACAACAATCAACTGTTGCATTATATTTATCTACTGCTGCTAAATAATCCTTAAGTCCGTCCGGTGTAGATACGTCATAATCTGCTACTTCCGGAATATCTGTATATTTTGCCGCGAAATCTCCTCTTGCAAGCAGATAACCTTTAAGACTTCCTATGTCATTCTTCTCTGATGTAGAAATCTTTACTTCTAAGTTAAATACTTCCTGATTATCAAGGTATGGCCATACGCATGATAAATATGTAGAGCCTTTATCACTGTCTAATTCCATTGTATCCATATGGAATACTCCACCCTCTGTAACAAATGGAACTCCTTCAACTTTAACAGATACATAATGACTCTCATCTTCCACATATGAAATGTTTACATATTTAGATAACTCATCTAAATATAAATCTCTTGTATCCCTCAAATCGTTCGCGTTCTCAATTCCTGCCTCAATTCCTGAAATCTTCAAATTAAGTGCGTTAATCTTATCTCCTAATTCATTAATTCTATCTACTGTTGTCTGAACTTTACTGTCTAAATTCTTCTGGTAATCTACGAGTCCGTCATAGATACCTTTCGCCCTGTTTAAAAATGTCTCCGCATTCATTACTAATTCTGACCTTGACACTATGCTGTCAGGTGTCTTTGCCATCTCACTTATCGATGACCATAAGTCCTCTAGTGTATTCTGAAATCTTACCCCCTCTGTCTCTCCTATTATTGTCTCAATTTCAGATACTGCCTCATATCTGGCATCATAGAAGCCCTGTCGTCCGGTTTCTTTTCTATATTTAGCATCAAGAAGTATATCTCTTACTCTGCTGGTAACTGATGTTGCAACACCTAAACCAACCTGCATACTGCTTGTTGCACTTTTTCCGATATTATTATATGTTCTGTCACTTGTAAAGGATAACTGTCTTGTATATCCTTTTGTATATACATTAGCCAGGTTATGTGTCGTAGTATTTAATGCTGTCTGTGCTGACTGCAATCCTGACACCCCGACATAGATACTTGTCATTCCTGCCATGGCTTCCTCCATTTGTTATCAATATTCGCTGTCAATCTATGCTTAGAATATTAAAATATCTGTTAATAAGATTTCTAAGCAGATTATTATATTAATATGTTAGTTCTTCGCATCAAATGTAGAATTTGCATAAGTCGATGCATTATAAGCATTCCTATTGTAATTCGCTGTCTCTGGATACTGGTTAAGACTATTAATAAAATTAATATCAAAATCAACTAGCTCAAGCGACTCCTGAATCAACTGCTTATTCATGTCATTTATGACCGCCATGTCATTCAATGTCATCTTTAATTTGTCATGAATCTCTGCTAATGCATTCTGTTCTTTCTCCTGTCCATTTAACAAATCTATAATCTTCTTCACTGTAATTGTCTTAACGTCCATGTTCAATACAGTGGCTATATCTTCTACTACCTGTGTTCTTTTATTCTCAAGAGCTGCGAGCTTATCTGTATGCTCCTGCTCTTTCGCAGTTATATTATTTAAGGTCTCAATTTCGCCATTAATTATAATAGGTGTCTTTCGCTTAGAGAGTTCAAGTAACTCCATATATTCATTATTTTCTAAATCTAATGTATCTATTAATTCTTCTATTAAACTAGCCACCGAATCTCTCCTTTATCTAAAGGCATCTATCTTTTATAATTTATAATGCCTGATATTTTTCTAATAATTTGTCTGCAAAGCTTTCTGCACTTACATTATATGTTCCATTGTCAATTCTTGACTTAATGTCAGCAATCTTATCTTCTCTTACATCAGCAGCTTCATTTACTGCACTTTTAGCAGCCTGATAAGCCTTGCCCATTGAGGAAATCTCTACTTTATCTCTTGCTGATACTGATGTTGTCTTCTGTGTCTTATACTTGTTATTCGTCTGGTAAATCTGTGAAATCTGGTTATAAGCATCAATACGCATAATATTCGCCTCCCTGCAAATTTGTAGTCAGATATTAAAATCTCTGGTTACTTGTCATATATTTTGTTCTCACTCCGTTATCCGGAGATTTTATATTTAGCTATATTTTAAATATCGGCAAAGTTTAAATTTACTTTATAGATAAAATAATAAAACTCCTCTACAAATAAATTACTCAAATTTTGTGTACATTCAATAGACATACATTTAAGGCAAGATGTCCGTCTATAACCCACGCTTTCATAATTCCTTAATCTAGTGTGTGTCATAGACGGACATCTCATTTTTAGTGTATGGCATTGAATTAACTCAAATAATCAAAAGAGCCGAAAAAGTCATCTAGTTATCTAAGAATCTCATCTTCGCCCTTTCATCTCTGTCACTTCTCTGGCGTCTCTGCATAGCAGGTGCTTCCTTCTTATATGCATTACCCAAGTTATTAACCATTGCCTTCTTACAATTTTCACAAAATCTTCCTGTTTTTATAGTGCAGCCACAGCTCTCGCATTCTATTCCGACCATCGAATCTTCCGTAAATGCAAGTCTTTCTTCTCTTACCCACTGTTTAATCTGCTGTATACTCACATCATTATCTTCCGAAATCTGCTGAAGCTGTGCAGTTCTGTTATCTTCTATATATTTCTTGACCTGTGCAAATTTTTCTTCTAGTTTATCCTTACAGGCAGGACATAATCTCTGTCCGCCAATATAATTAAATAATCTCCCACATTCCTTACAATTTCTTACGTCCATCGTTGTCCTCCATTTCCGCCTGTATTATCCGGATTTAATTAATACCCGGTTCCAATACTTAATGCCACATAATATACTTCTCTTATTCCTGACCTAAGTAAAACAGCTGTACACGCATCTATTGTACTTCCTGTAGTATAAATATCATCTATCAGTATAACTTTAGTTAATTTTACTACATTTTTGCCCATTTTAAAAGCATTTTCCAGATTTTTCTTTCTGTCTGTATCATTTAATTCTTTCTGCGGTTTTGTATTCTTTGTTCTTACTAAAACGTCATTTCTGATAGGTATATTTAACCTTTTCGAACATTTATCAGCTATAATTTTCGCCTGATTATAGCCTCGTTTCAGTTTCCTTTGTCTGTGAAGTGGTACCGGTATTAGCGCATCACAATTCCATTCATTTATTATGCTGCCACATCTTTTTACCACTTCATCTGCATAGAAGTCTATGTACTCTCTTTTATTACAATATTTTATCTTATATATTGATTTCTTAATTTCACCGATATGCATAAAAGGAACTGCACCCTCTTTATACAAATGCTTCTTCATCTTACAGTCATAGCAATATTCATCTTCCATTTTAATCAACTGCTTACCACATTTCTTACATCTGGGTTCATTAATATACACTAATTTATCTCTGCATTTTTCACATATCAGCTTTCCGTTAAATTCCAATATCTTATCGCATATCGGACATCTTCTTGGAAATATTATTCCATTAAAGTCCACATTAAAATTCATCCCTAATCCCATATTTACCTCATTTCCGAGCGACTATTACGCTTCCTCCTGCACAAGTTCCTGTATTCGCCATCTAAGTCCCGAATATCTCGTCTGTTCTCTGTCATTAGCTTTCATCTGCATAAATACTTCAGGTACACCTACCATACACACGCATTTCTTTGCTCTGGTAACTGCCGTATATAAAAGATTCCTGTTCATTAACATTCTAGGTCCCGGATACATCGGCATAACAACTGCCGGATATTCGCTTCCCTGTGATTTATGTATGGTTACCGCATAAGCTAACTCTAATTCGTCTAGCTGCTTAAAACTGTACATTACGAATTTATTTTCTTCGAATTCGACTTCTAAATATTCAGTATAATTATTAATTCTTCTTATTATGCCGACATCACCGTTAAATACACCCATTCCACTGTCAACAGCAATTCCGTATTTACCTCTCATCTCCCACTGAATCTGGTAATCATTTTTTATCTGCATTACCTTATCACCCTCGCGGAATACACAGTTTGCCATCTCTTTCTCGATTTTTGACTTATCAGGTGGATTAAGAAATCTTTGCAGAATTGAGTTCAGACGTTCCACACCTAATAAGCCTTTTCTTGTAGGTGTAAGTACCTGAATATCATTTACATCTGCCTCTACATATGGTGGCAGTTTTTCTCTTATAAGTGTAAGCATTGCACTTATTATACTGTCGGCATCTTCTCTTCTTATGAATAGGAAATCATTGCTTTTCTTAGCTAAATTTACCTCTTCACCTCTGTTAATCTTATGGGCATTTATTACGATATCACTGCTTGCCGCCTGTCTGAAAATCTTTTCTAAACACACCACATTAAATGTTTCGCTCATAATTATATCTCTAAGTACATTGCCAGGGCCTACTGACGGAAGCTGGTTCACATCACCTACAAGAATCAGTCTAGTACCAACTGTTACAGCTTTAAGTAACGACTGCATAAGGAAAATGTCTACCATCGACATCTCATCTATTATAATTACATCTGCCTCTAAAGGGTTTAATTCATTTCTCTCGAACTGTCCATTCTGTCCCTCATCAGGATTACCATTAAGCTCTAACAATCTGTGTATCGTTACTGCATCAAAGCCTGTCGTCTCTTTCATTCGCTTAGCTGCCCTGCCTGTCGGTGCTGCCAGTAAAATCTCCATTCCCTGATTCTCAAAGTATCTGATTATAGTCTTAATAGTTGTAGTCTTACCGGTTCCCGGTCCACCTGTAATTATTAACAGGCCACATTTGACAGCTTCAATTACTGCCCTCTCCTGCATCTCATCTAACGCAATGCCCTCGCTATCTTCTATTTCATTTAATTTTTCTATAATTTTTCTCTCGTCTGTTTTCGAACTTACATTTAAGTCATTTAAGTATCTGGCAATGCTTAATTCCGTAAAATAGAATTTAGATGCATATACAACTTTATCATCATTTTCTTCACGTATTATAATTCTTTTATCTATAGATAAATCTGTTAAATGCTTATCTAAATTCACCTCAGTAAGGCCAAGTAATTCCTCAGCCTGACGTACAAGCTGATTATAAGGCAGATAGACATTTCCATTTATTCCTGCCTGTTGCAGTGCATACAATATTCCACTTTTTATTCTGAAATCCGAGTCTGTATTTATCCCTACGTGCGATGCGATTTCATCTGCAATCTTAAAGCCTATTCCGTCTATATCGTCCGCCATTTTATACGGATTAACTCTTACTACATCATAGAGTCCCGGTCCGTAGAAATTATATATCTTAACTGCAAGTGACATTGATATTCCGTATTGTCCAAGAAAAATCATAGCTTTACGCATATCTTTCTTCTCTTCCATCTGCGTAGCTATCTCTTTAGCTTTGTTAAGGCTTATTCCCTTTATCTCAGCCAGTCTTTCAGGCTCTTCTTCCATAATTCTGAAAGTATCTTTCTTGAATTTATTAACTATCTTAGTCGCTGTCGAAATCTTTACACCTTTAATCGCTCCGGAACCAAGATATCGAATCATGGAAATCTCATCTTCAGGTGCAATTATCTCGTATTCTTTAACACTTAACTGTTCGCCATACGATGGATGTTCTATGTATTCTCCCTGAAGTTCTAAATATTCGCCCTCTCCGATATAATGAAAAATGCCTACACAGGTTATCTCTTCACCGTCAGCATTGACAGACATAACCGTATAGCCATTTTCTTCGTTTCTATATACAATTTTCTCTATATACCCCTTTACGTTTTCCATAGTTCAAGCTCCACTTCTTATGTATTGTTTGTATTATAAATTGTATCTTTAAATTTTATATTCACGTTTCATCGATTCATACAAGGTCTGTGCAAGTCCTAAGCCCTGTGTCTCTGTGCTCTTACTTGCAAGTTCCTGATACATTGTATCTTTGAAGAAATCTACTGTCTGAGTCATTGAGGAATCTTCGTCATCATCACTCTTAGGAATCATTGACTCCATTCCTTTCATAACCTGTTCTAGGAAATATGCTTCAAACTGTTTGCATACCTCCATTAATTCTTCATCACTTGCCTTAGAATAATCAGTTGACAATGAGTTCTCTAATTTACTTGCTGTAGTATTATTTGTATTGTTATATAAGTCACCTAACTGACCTACATAGTTATCAATCGACATACTCATTTATATATCATTCCTTTCGGATATATAATATCCTTAATTCTTTAACTGGTTAGCCTGCTGCATCATTGTATCTGATGTAGTTATTGCCTTAGAGTTAAGTTCATAAGCTCTCTGTGCCACGATAAGATTAACCATCTCATCTACCACCTGTACATTTGAAGCCTCTAAGCAGCCCTGATGTAATTTACTTCTCTTCAATGTATTCTCATCTTCATATACAGCCTCACCTGAAGCCTCTGTTGCTTTATATAATGTGCTTCCCTGTTTCTCTAGTCCTGATGGATTAGCGAACTGTACAAGTCCAATCTGAATACCTAACGACTGTGGATTACCCGTTGCATCAGGGTAACATATATTACCGTTACTATCAATCGAAATCTCTGATACGTCATATTCTCCTGTATCAAATTCTATTGTGTTACCATCAGCATCTAAAATAGGAAGTCCCTCTGAATTAGCTAAGACAACGCCACCGCTTGTACTTGTTGCCCAGTTAAATGCACCGTTTCTTGTATAATATGTCTCTCCGTCTAATCCCTGGACTGTAAAGAAGCCTTTACCCTCAATCGCAAAATCTGTATCTACTTCTGTAGTATTGATATTGCCCTGTTTAAATATTGATGTAATTGCTGCATTCTTTACACCTAAACCTACCTGTGCGCCTACAGGTTTTGTATCACCATTTGCACTTGTAGTCTTTGCCTGAATTGTCTGATATAATAATGACTTAAATTGATTTGTTTCTTTCTTGTAACCTATTGTATTAACATTTGCAAAGTTATTCGAAATTGTATCTACATTTGTCTGCTGCGCTCTCATTCCTGATGCAGCAGTCCATAATGACCTTACCATATAACACGTACCTCCAACACATAATCTATATAGATAGATTATCGGCATAAACATATAATCTGATAACCATATTATCCATTTTATTAGTTTATATCTGTTCCTTACTGTAATTTGCTGGTTTTCTATCCTAATTTACCAACATTATTAACTGATTTATCCATCATCTCATCCATAGTCTTAACAGCTTTCTGGCTAGATTCATATGCTCTTGCTATCTCTATCATCTCGACCATTTCTGATACAACATTGATATTAGAAGCTTCTGTATAGCCCTGATGTATCTTACCTGACCATTCTGTCTCTGTAGCACCATCAACAGCTATAAGATAATTCTCACCTGTATCTTTCGCAAGATAATTATAATCCTCGAAATCAGTTATTCCAAGCGTATCTACATATTCACCATCTGCGTAAATATTTCCTAATTCGTCGATGCGGACTTCTTCTGCATCTGTAGGTACAACAATCTCTGTACCTGCATCATTTAACACGTAGTCACCATCTTTAGTTCTAAGTGTTCCCTCTGCATCTGCAACAAAACTACCGTCCCTGGTATACTTTACTACGTCTTCACCATTCTTATTCGTGAATAATATAGAGAAAAATCCATTTCCCTCTAATGCTAAATCATATGTGTTCTCAGTCTCAACCAATGAACCCTGTGAATAATCAACGTAATTCTCGCCGATTTTAACACCAAGACTCATCTTTCCAATGTTCTGGTTGATATAACCTACCGAACTGTCTTTAACTTTAATAGCAAGCACATCATCAAATGCTCTTGATGTTGCACCCTCTCTTTTATATCCGGTTGTAGTCGCATTTGCAAGATTATTCGTTATCGTATCTAATCTGTACTGCTGATTTAACATTCCGGTATAAGCTGTGTAAAGTCCTCGTACCATTCGCCTTCTCCATTCTGCCCTCCGGCATCTTCGTAGTCTATTCTATAGGACCGTCACTTAAAAATTCAATGAATTTACCGGTTCCGATAGCAACTGCTGTCATTGGGTCTTCTGCTGTCATTGTATTAATACCTGTCTTCTCTTCTATAAGTTCTTCTAATCCCTGTAATAAGCATCCACCACCTGTAAGAACGATTCCTCTGTCAGCGATATCTGCTGCTAATTCAGGTGGAGTCTTCTCAAGTACACCATGAACTGCTTCAACTATCTGTGAAGTTGTCTCACGTAATGCTTCTTCTGTCTCATCTGAAGTAACTGTTATAGTCTTAGGAAGACCTGTTACAAGGTTTCTTCCTCTTACATCAAGAGTTACAACCTCTGGTCTCTTGAATGCTGAACCAATCTTAATCTTGATTTCTTCGGCTGTTCTCTCACCAATTAATAAGTTATGTTTCTTACGCATATATCTTACGATTGCTTCATCGAAATCATCACCTGCTATTTTAACAGATGTACTTACAACAGTTCCGCCAAGTGAGATAACAGCTATATCTGTTGTACCACCACCTATATCGACAATCATATTTCCACATGGTCTTGTTATATCTATTCCTGCTCCGATAGCTGCTGCTATAGGCTCTTCAATAATTGCAACTTCTCTTGCACCTGCCTGTAATGTAGCATCTTCTACGGCTTTCTTCTCTACTTCTGTAACACCACTTGGTACACATACACTGATTCTTGGTTTCTTAAATGTTCTCTTTCCGATTGCTTTCTGGATAAAATGCTTAAGCATCTTCTCTGTAACTGTATAATCAGAAATAACACCCTGTCTTAATGGTCTTACTGCAATAATATTGCCCGGTGTTCTACCTATCATTAATCTTGCTTCTTCACCAATAGCTTTAATCTTATTAGTGTCTCTGTCAAATGCTACAACTGAAGGCTCTTTTAATACTACACCTTTGCCTTTAATATATACTAAAATACTTGCTGTTCCTAAATCAATTCCAATATCTGTAGTTAACATACAAATCTCCTTTCAAGTCTCTTCCATCGAATTCTTCAATTGAATAAATGTTTAAATCTATCTAAAGTCTAGTCATAATCAAGTAATTTTAACTATCTCTCACAATATTTATCTATCGGCATCTGTAAATATAATATTACTATTTACAAAAAATATTAAACCATAAATATAAATTTTATGGTTATCCGTTTCTGAATCTACCTATTTCAAGAGATACCTTGTCTAATTATATACAATATCTTTAAAATATGGAAGAACTTTTTTGAGAAATTCACATTTTTTTTACATTTTTACATTTTCAATAAGTTTTAGGCATTTTTAAGTATTTTATTATTGATTTTTTATTGATATATATAATTCAAACTTCGTACATACATAATAGAATTAAATCATCTGTATAAATAAATTTGCAAATATAAATATCGAAACTTTTGTTAGAATTGCTAATTTGTAGATATCTTTTTCGGCTCTTTTGATTATTTGAGTTCATTCAATGCCACACACTTAAACCGATGTGTCCGTCTATTACACACACTTGATTTATGACGTATCGTGTGCAAGTTATATGCCGTCAGATGCAAAAGGTCGGTACAGTAAATCACCGTTCAAGCGAAGCGCGTTTGATTAACTGCACCGTAATAGACTTTGCAGAAGACGGCATTTACTTGCACTAGATAAAGGAATTATGAAAGTGTGTGTAATAGACGGACATCTCGGCTTAAGTGTATGTCTGTTGAATGTACACAAAAATATGAGCCGAAAAAAGATATCTTACAAATTTACGCAATTCTTACAAGGTTTTTCGATATTTATATCTGTCAAATTTACTTTAACTGATGAATATAGTCTGCAATATGTATGTACGAAGTTTGAATATATAATATGACTCTAAAATCAATAACAAAAATACCTTTAACAATTGATTAACGATTAGTTTATATTTTTTTTATAATGTGTACAAACTTTATACACATTTAGCAAATATAATACAAATATGCTACTGATAAGTAGCTAAAACAACTTAACATTTTCATAACTCAGCCTAGTAGCTGCGAGGCTACTAGGCATCCCCCCAAAGAATACGATATCCGATTTGGATATCTTTTTTTATGTCAAATTTTATGTCAAAAAGGTAATACTTAGTCTGAAATCTTACTGTGTATTTAATATTTCAAAATATAAATAAGATATTCTATGTACAATTTTACAATTATTTCGACACTCCTATTCCTCTATATTATTATCTATGTTGACTCCACGATGCTCGACAGATGTAGAAAATACTATCAAAGTTTTTGTTCTTCCATATTTCTGTAATTCACCGATAAACTGGTCTAATTCCATTGTTGTTCTAAATAAGACTTCTAACAGCATAGAGTAATCTCCTGTTACACAATTACATTCCACAACATTCTTGCATTTCTTTATATATGGATAAAACTCTTTCTTCTGTGGCGGCGTAACTTCAAGACTTATGAATGCTTTAGTATATAATCCAAGTGCTGAAGAATTTATAACCGCCTGATAACCTGTTATATAATTATCCTGTTCTAATTTCTCTATTCGGTTTGATACGGCAGGTGATGACAGGCATACCTTTTTAGCAATTTCTTTCACTGCTGCTCTGCCATCTCTTTGTAAAATATTTAATATCTCAATATCAATCTCATCTAATTCATTATGTTTCATAAGCATCTTCTCCTCCTTATGCTATATATATTTCTAAACATCTAACATATTTTAATGCATAATTATGACATATCTTTCCAGCACATAATTCTCAGATAATACTCTGGTATGTTCTGGTATGTTCTGGTATATAGGTTACATATGATATTACACAGAAAAGGCGTAACCTGATTGTGGTTACGCCTTTGTCCTCTATATGCAAAGATTATCATTTATTCTCTACTCCGTCAATACATATTAAGTATAATTTTTCTCATTTTATATAACCCCTTAATTTTATTTCGTATATTTTCACTTAAACGATTTTAAATTTAGTTAAAGTTCTTAATTTTATTAATTATTTTCATATTTACTCCGGCTTATTGACATTTTCGTAAAGCAAATCTATTATTGCAGACAAGTTGATGTACACAACGTTTTATCACAGACGATTACTAAATGTCGGTTACTAAATTTAACATAAGCGCAGTCACATATAGTGTTAATTAATTTGACTGGTAATGTTCAGTCACATACATTGTTATTAATTTGACTGGTAATGTTCAGTCACATACATTGTTAATTAATTTAACAGATAATGTGCAGTCGCAGAAAAGAGGCATACAATGGCAGAAAAATACGACCCATACGAAAATGTTATCAGTGTAATGGAAAAAGCAATGGACGTTGGTCATATCAATAAGGATATGTTTGAAATACTTAAAAATCCACAGCGTGAAACCAAAGTATATCTTCCAGTAGAAATGGACGATGGAACAGTAAAGGTATTCGAAGGATACAGAGTACAACATTCTAATATAAGAGGACCTTTTAAAGGTGGTATCCGTTATCATCAGAATTGTACACTTAATGAAGTTAAAGCATTAGCTACATGGATGTCATTAAAATGTGCAGTTGCTAATATCCCTTATGGCGGTGCCAAAGGTGGTATAAAAGTCGACCCGGCTACATTATCAAAAAGAGAACTCCGAAATCTTACAAGACGATATACATTTGCAATCGCTCCAATTATCGGTGCTGATACAGATATTCCTGCACCTGACGTAAATACAAATTCCCAGACAATGGCATGGGTATTAGATACTTACAGCCAGTTAAACGGCAAGCCTTGTCCCGGTGTTGTTACCGGTAAACCTATTGAGCTTGGTGGTTCGCGAGGCAGAAATTCAGCTACTGGACGTGGTGTTGTAATAAGCACGAAATTATTATTAGCCAGAGAAAATAAAGAGTTAGCCGGTACAACTGTTGCCATTCAGGGTATGGGAAATGTCGGCAGCAATGCTGCAAGAATTTTCTATCATCGTGGTGCTAAAGTTGTAGCCATAAGTGATGTGTCCGGCGGAATATATTGCAGCGACGGACTTAATATTGATGAAATTGCTGACTATCTTGAAAGTAACAAAGCACTTTTATCTGATTATTCTGCTGACGGAATAACTCACATTACTAACGAAGAACTGCTTACATGTAAATGTGATGTTCTTGTGCCTGCTGCTTTAGAAAATCAGATTAATGAAGATATTGCCAAGAAATTAAACTGCAAATACATTGTAGAAGCCGCAAACGGTCCTACTACAGAAGCCGCTGACGAAATATTAGAAAAGCGTTCAATCACACTTATTCCTGACATATTTGCAAATAGTGGCGGTGTAATTGTATCATATTTTGAGTGGGTACAGAATATTCAGGAGCTTACCTGGGAGCGTGAACAGGTTAATGAAATGCTAGAGAATCTTATGACAAAATCATTCAAAGACCTTACAGATGTTGTAGATGAATGTAACTGTACATTTAGAATGGCTGCCTACATAGTAGCTCTTAGAAAATTAGTTTATGCTGAAGAAATTAAAGGCATTTTCCCATAAATTGTTATAATACATTTCTTTTCAAAAAGGCTACATATTACCAGGATATGTAGCCTTACTATTTTATGAAATATGCATATGTAGATATTTTTCCTTAGTTGCCATTCCTCCCCTTATGTGTCGTTCTGATTTGTTAATATCTAATATCTTTCTTGCCTCACTTGCAAGAGATGGATTTATTCTTAGAAGTCTTTCCGTAACATCTTTATGTACCGTACTTTTACTTATTCCAAACTGTTTTGCTGTCTGCCTTACCGTTGCTTTATTACTTATTATATAATTGGCTATTTCAACAGCTCTCTCTTCGATATATTCTTTCATATATAGGTCTATACCTTGTATTTGTTTATTTATACAAGATATGCTTTCAACTATATATTAATGCTAATATTTTTCCAATATGTATTTATTTCTCACACACTTCATATGTATCCTGGAAGATATCTCTTTTTATTATATACACGTCTCTCACATCGTCTACCCTTGCTGCAAGGTAATCTCCCTTTTCACCTATAAAATATTCAGCATTATTATTAATCCCGAATACCTTAGTTCTCTTCTGTAATTCTTTTGCATAGATTCCGTTTCCTTTTCTCGGATAACACATATATGCAAGTTCATCTATCGATTCATAATTCCCACTATCCACATTCAGAACCGCCGGAATAAAATTAAGCATACTTTCAAATACATCTAATTTCTCGTTCGTCTCTATATAACTTGCCTCGAATTTCTCCCTTTTTATATCATACACTTCGCCACGATTTCCTATCATAATATATAAATCTTCAGCAGAAGTTATTATTACACCCGATGTATTCTCAAGACTTTTTATACACAGATTCGTTCCTATTCCACATATATCTTTAGTTCTTACAAAAGCCCATGGAATTCTTCTCTTCACATAATGTTTCATATCATCTAAGGATATTTCATCTTCCATAGAATTAATCACTTCTGTATCTTCGAAATATTTAGACGACATTTTCTCGATAAGAGTTTCCGCATCCATCCCCGTAAATGCAGAGTCAGCATCAATTATTAACTTAGGAATCTCACCGTTAGCCACAACTGCTCCACCAGTAGTAATTCCATAGCCACCTAAAATATAGTTTATAAATTCCAATGCACGTATTGATTTATTATTACTGACACAATTAATTACGCAATTATCATTTTTCATACAGATTGTGATGCAGATAATGCTTCCACATTCATTAGCAATATCGATTGTTTTATCCACATTAAACTCGTATTTATCCTCTACATTCAGAATCACAACCGGAACATTTTCTAATTTAATCATTTTTTTAACTTCTGCTATCTCCATATGCCTGCCTCGCTTCCACCAGTTTCTTACAGAATCATAAACATTTAATACAACGCTAATCTTTCTAATCTATTTAATCTAATCTATTCTATTTAGTCTATTTCATTTAATCTATTTCATTTAATCTAATCTAGTCTATTCCCATTACTTCGCACACCGTAACTTCTTTAGAGATACCCTTAACCGTAACTGTCATCTCTTCTCTGACAGCTACTTTTTCCTCTATATCTTTAATACTTTCTTTCGATATCAATATCTGTCCGCCTTTACTTACGGTTTCTATTCTTGAAGCTAAATTAACCGTATTTCCCATAACATTGTATCTCATCATCCGGTTTGAACCGATATTTCCGATAAATACCTCTCCTTTATTAATTCCAATTCCCATTTTCAATTCAGGATAACCATTTTCACTATTATATTCATTTACCTTACTCATAGCTTCCTGCATTTCCAATGCCGCTTTAAGTGCATTGTATTCAGAACATTCTAATTCCATCGGCGCACCAAATACAGCTAATATTGCATCTCCGATAAATTCGATAACAGATCCACTCCACTTAAATATTATCTCTGTCATTTCCCCTAAGAAGAAATTAATCATATCCGTAAGCGAATCAGCCTCTAATCTTTCGGCAATCGGTGTAAAGCTTCTTAGATCTGCCATCAATATAGTAACGATTTTCTTCTCGCCACCGATAGATGCACCCTCAGGATTATCAAGAATTACCTCCGTAATCTCATTAGAAAAATACCTGCCAAATATCTGATGCAGCAATTCATTACGTTTCTCTAGCTGCTCATTTAACATCTTAATCTGTCTTGCCATACTTAGTTCGCTGTTCTGTCTCTGAAGAATTATTTCGTAGTTTCTGCCCTTTTCATACTGGGATGCCATTCTCTTAATTCTCATTAGAGCTGCTTTGCTTAACGGTTTAGATAGTACAATCAGCGCACCTCTTTCATAACATTCTTCATCTATTTCTTCTGTTCTCTTCCCTACAATAAAAATTACAGGAACACCCACATACGCAGACTGCCCCTGTATAATCTCCAAAGCCTTGAACCCACATTCTTTCTCAGTGTCATAATCTAAGATTATAACTGATGGTCTGATGTCCATATCTTCCCTATCGATTGCCTTTTCAACAGACTGGTGTGACAACATTGCAATAGTCCTGAATGTACCGCCACTATTTATCGCACCCTGGGTTTCTACTAATTTTTTTTTATTGCTGCTGATTATCCATATATTTTTTTCCATAATTACCTGCCATCTAATTTCTTACAAACGTCACATAAATATCCGCTTCTGATAGGTGCTCCACACCTTTTGCATCTTAACCTTACATCACTGTTTTTAGGAATTTCTAACATCTCATTTTTAATAAAATAATCAATGCTTGCTCTTGGTACTTTTGTAGCTTTCTCTATCATAATGATTGAGCATGGACCTGCTTTCTCAAGATAGTTTCTTACTGTCTGGAAATAATCATAATTCTCCATTCCACAATTCGTACATTTATAGACACCTTTAGCTATCTCCTTTAACTTGCCATTACATTTTCTACAGAATTCAGGCTGTGGATTATAGTTAAATGCTTTGATTTTCGAACGCCTTATATTATCCCTGTTTGCTTTCTCAATTTCAGAGGATTCTTCTTCGGTTTCTGAATTCGCAATATCTTCATCCGAGTTTACTCTGGCATCTTTATTTTCTCTGCTATTTGTGATTACTCTGTTATCTGAATTTTCCTTACTATTTGCGATTTCTTCGCCATTTTCATCTTCTCTGGAATCTGAATTTTCTCTGCTGTCTGCAATATTTCTGGTATTTCCTTTTAAGCTTTCCTTTGGTAAAAGTGTTTCTATCCTCGTTCTTAACACTTTCAAAGCTTTCTTTAGATTACCGTTATAATTAACCATCTGAACATTATTCAGATAGAAACTGAACATATCCGTAAGTTTTCCCTCTGTTAGTTTTAACGGAACAATTACTTTTCTATTATTTATCGCAAAGTCTATCTCCTTTTCCACCCATATTGAGTGCTGGGAATCTTCGGAAATGATAAGCAGAAATATATCACATTCACATATAACTCTTGGTATCTCTTTAGCATAATTTGAGCCTGCCGGTATCATCTCAGGCGCTTTCCAATACGAAATACCTGAAGTTTCAAGCATATTAACCACTTCATTTACAATCTCTGTATCTTTAGAGCTATAACTTATAAAAACTGATTTTAATTCTTTCACATTAGTCACCATCTATTACTCTGTTTCTTCCGTCACGTTTTGCTTTATATAAACGTCCGTCTACAACCTTTATATTATCTTCAATATTATTCTGTGCATCTAATTCACTTACACCAAATGACATTGTTACATTTAATATCTTATCTTCAACCAAGAAATCCGACTTCTCAATCTGACTTCTTAATTCTTCTGCAAATTCTTTAGCATCTGATATATCTTTATTCTTAAGAATAAAGATAAACTCTTCACCACCCCATCTTACTATTTCATCTTCCTTATCGACACTGTTTTTGAAAAGTTTAGAGACACTTCTAAGTATTTCATCACCCGCGTTATGTCCATATGTGTCATTTACTTTTTTGAAAAAATCTATATCACACATTATAAACGAAAATTTCACATCATTTACATTCGGTAAGACTTTCTTATTGTAATATTCGTAAAATGAATATCGGTTTTTAAGTCCTGTAAGTCTGTCCCTCAATGCGACATTGTGTAGTAAATGCGACTCTAACGATTTCTCACAAAATGCAACAGCTATTGATAAACGATTAATATCTCTTTCATCGAACTCTCCTGCATTCCCATTTTCATCTATTTTATTGATTACCTGAAAGGCACCAATGACTTCATTATCCACATTGGTTATCGGCATACACAGTGTTGAACGTGTAAGATAACCCGTCTCTTTATCTACATTTCCATTGAAATATGGCTGGCTATATGCATCATTACAAAGAATTGTTCTATTCTCCGTAATTGCTTTTCCAACAATTCCTGTTCCCTCAGGTATGGTAATTCTGCCATTACCCTGTGCTGAAAGTGTCCAATACTGCTTAGAATCAGTGTCCCAGAACCAGAATGATGCCCTGTCTGAATTAACTATTGTACTGCCTAAATCCGTCAGCAAATCAACCGTTCCCGAAAATTCTTTAATCTCAACTAACTTCGTCATATAATAAAAGATTCTCTCTAACAATTCCTCCGCTGCTAACTCTCGCACATCTGATTTATTATCTTTATTATCTTTGCTGACTTTAACTTTCTTATCAGCACTTAATTCAATCTGTTGTGAGAGAACGTTTTCTAATTTATCTGATTCTAATCTGATTGCTTCTATCTTCTTTAGAAACTCTAATGATTTAATCTGGTTCTCCGGCAAAGTTGTCTCTATCAGCACTGAACATTCACTAAAATATTTATCATAGTAATCTAAGAATTTGTTCCAGTCTAATTCACCATCTCCTAATGCCAGATGTAAATCGTGTTTCAAATCATTGTCATTAATATGAATGTGTTTAACATATGGTCTTAGTGTTTCTATCCACTCATCAATATCATTGCCATAGATACTTGCATGCGCATAATCGAAACACACACCATAATTGTTATATTTTGTTAAATGCTTTGAAATCTCTGCCAATATATGAGGATTGCTGTCAAACATATTTTCCAGATAAATCTCTATATTACTGTATTTCTCCAGTAATCTTTCCAATACATTTACAGTAATTTCAACCACACGCTTATCATAAGCTTCCGATACAAGATACGGATTGACATTTGTATGGAATATGACTCCACGCGCACCTATTTCTTTGGCAATCTCCATACTCTGTTCCATCTTCTTATATGAAATATCTCTTATATTCTTATCCTCACTGAATACCGTTACATCATAAAATGCTCCATGTAGGGTACAATACCCCGGTACTCCTGCCGCTTTATATCTATCTATAATTTCACGCACTTTTTCATCATCATTAATTATATCAGGAACATAGAAATCATTATATTCGAAACCAACATTATACTTTAATGCAATTTCTTTATGTTCATCTACTCTGTCTATATTCGAAACAACTAAAACTCTATTCATACGATTCTCCATTCCGCAGGCACATTGTGCCGGAGGAATCGCGAGCTGAATTTCAAATTCAGCTCTGCGATATAGGCTAAATGTGACGCCTGCGACACATTTAGCTGTGTAAAAAATCAATCGCATCAGCATTATTTTTTACACGATTCTCCATTTTATATCACACGATTTTTAATAGATATATTATACCTTATTTATGTATATTTTTCTACATTTTTAGTGCAAAAATGACACCCTGATACTAGAATAAAGAATGTCGCTTGCGACATTCCCCGCCTGCGGTGGGTTGCGATAGCAACATTTTCTGCTCCGCCGCAGTGCGATCCTCGCGGAGCGTTTTTACTTACTAGGACAATTTCAACGAAATTTCCTAGTAAGTAAAAAAAGGTATCGCCAGACTATTCTGACAATACCTTTTTAATTTTGTTATATTTTATTTTCTTATGAATTTATACCTGACTACTTATTAGTTCCATTTTGCCATTGCATCATTGTAGGCTTTCATAATCTTAGTCATATATGTCTTAACCGATGTATTGAAGCCGTTGTTCTCATTGAATGCAAGGTCTGAATTCTTATATGTCTTTTCAGGGCCATTCATATCTTTAACATATGCCTTAACATTTGAATCCGGAATTGCAACTGATGCATAATTAGCTTTTGCTATATTATATATCTTCTGATATTTACTATAATCAAGCCATCCACTTTCTGCTATAGCTTTAAGGGCATTTGTATATTCTGTTGTATACAGATTATTTCTTGTAATAACACTATATTTGAATACAGGATTTTCCTGTGAGCCCTGTAAAGCTGCATTGTCAGCGTATGGGCTATATGTTGTCATATCTTTACCTGAAGTTGTCATACCAAGACATCTGTCATTATCATATGGAATGTAAACTGCCTTGCCATTCTTCATAAAGTAAATGTAATGGTTATTGTAGTTATTTCTTAAATCATCAGGGTTACCTACGAAGTAAGATGCTGCTGCGAATTTAACAAATCTGTCTGAATCAACAAGGCTTTCAAATGTTGCCTTAGTAGGTGTTCCCTGTGCAAATGTGTTAATAAAGTTCTTAAGCGATGCATGTTTTGACTTCTTCTTATTAGTCTTTAACTCATAGATGAAATTCTTACCACTTTCTTCAACGCTCATTGAATTAATAGTATCTTTCTTATATGTCGCACCACTCCAGTTACCTACGCCATTGCTTGTCTGGCCCCATGCACATTTGTAAAGGTCTCCTGAATCATCACCAAAATATCTCTGTAAGAATACTTCATCTACCATCTCATATATTGTGTATACACCGTAGTTGTATCCACCAAATCTTACATTTGCAAGTGATGTATTCTGTGTAACAACGCCTGATGCTCTGAATAACTGATTTGCATAATAGTTACCTATGTATGTTCCATCAATATTTCTGTTCCATTTAAGTTCGATAACCTTTAATGTTGCAAATGTTCTCTTCTTTCTGGCTTTTCTGTCAGCATCATTTGCCCATACCTTAGCATCGCTGCCATATTCTGTCTCATCATCGAATGTTTCTTTGAAACTTATCTTTAAATGTATTAAGTTTCTATCATCTACATTTCCGTTATTGTAAATATTTACTCTTGATGTATGACCTTTAATTCTTACACCGACTTCGTAAATATCATACTTCTTATTACCAACTGTTACTGTAAGCTTATCAATCTTTCTATAGATATCATTACCTGCTTTGTAATCCTGCTGCATTAATTTAATCTGGTCATCACTGATATCCATATCAAATGTAACTTTGTTATTAATATCAAATAATGCGTTGTATAATGCTTCTTGATCGCCCTGGTCTGTATCCGTTCCGATTACAGGCTGTGCTGAATCTTTAACAGTAATCTTACATGTTGCTGTCTTACCATTAGATGTCTTAGCTGTAATTGTAGCTGTACCTGCCTTAACTGCTGTAACTTTACCTGTACTGCTTACTGTTGCAACAGATTTATCACTTGTTGTCCATGTAACTGTCTTATTTGTTGCGTTAGATGGTGCTACTGTAGCACTTAATGTATATGTACCGCCTTTTGTTAAAGTATAGCTTGTCTTATTAAGTGTTATGCCTGTTGCTGCAACTGTAGTTGGTTTCTCTACATATGCATTTGCTGTGCTTCCGGGTGCTGCACTTCCCTTAGCTACTAATTTAATCTCTATAGCTTCAAGTCTCTTTCCATAACCTGAAGTTCCTGCTGATGCACCATTCTTAGCCCAGCCTAACCAGCCATATGTCTGTGCGTGAACTCTGTAGTATACATCATATTTATTAGCCATCTCGCCTGTTAATTTAATCTGGATGGCTTCAAGTCTCTTTGCCTGTCCTGATGTTCCGCTTAATGCTCCGTTGCTCGCCCAGTTCATCCAGCCATAACTCTGTACGTGAGTTCTGTACTGTATGCTTCCTGAATATCTTGGATTAACAAGAGAAATCTGGATTGCCTCAAGTCTCTTTGCCTGTCCTGATGTTCCGCTTAACGCTCCATCGCTTACATATCCCTGCCAGCCATAGCTCTGTACGTGGGTTCTGTATTTAACAAATGTCTCACGAAATGCATTCGCTGTACTTCCAGGTGCTGCACTTCCTTTTTTAACAAGTTTAATCTGGATTGATTCAAGTCTGTAACCATATCCTGCTGTTCCTGCTGACTCACCATTCTTAGCCCAGCCTAACCAGCCAAACTTCTGAGAATGTACTCTGTAGTAAACATCATACTTATTAGCCATCTCTCCTGTAAGCTTAATCTGGATTGCCTCAAGTCTCTTTGCCTGACCTGATGTTCCACTCATCGCTCCATCGCTTGCCCAGCTCATCCAGCCATAGCTCTGTACGTGAGTTCTGTACTGTATACTTCCGCTGTAATCTGCATTATTTAATTTAATGCGGATTCCCTCTAATCTCTTACCTTGTCCCGTTGTGCCGCTTTCTGCACCATTTGACACATAATTCTGCCAGCCATATGTCTGGACGTGTGTCTGGTACTGCACGCCTGCGCCTGTTGCTGCCATTGCTTCTATATTAGTTGTAGAATTATTTCCGTCAAACATAAGACTTAATGTAAAAATAATTCCTAATACAATAGACATTACAACATGCTTTCTGCATTTCTTTGTCATAGTCTTTCTACCTCCATTGTTATTATCTCAAGTCTAGTAAACGTCTGACTCTATGTCAAAACATTTACTAATCCTCAAAACCATTTTTATGTTCGCTGTGCCACTTCCATGCTGTCTCAATTATCTTAGATAAATCAGCATATTCCGGTTTCCAGCCAAGTACACTCTTAGCTTTCTCACTTGAAGCTATAAGTGTTGCAGGATCACCTGCTCTTCTGCCCTCTTCTACTACTTTTATATCCACTCCGGTTACTTTCTTAGCTTCATCTATTACCTGTCTTACTGTAAAGCCAACGCCATTTCCAAGGTTAAATATGTCGCTCTTATTACCGGCCATAAGGTATTTCACTGCTAAAATATGTGCCTGTGCCAAATCAGTAACGTGTATGTAGTCTCTCACGCAGGTTCCGTCTACTGTATCATAATCAGTTCCGAAAATGCTTATATGGTCACGTTTACCGCTTGCTGCCTGTAGAATCAATGGAATAAGATGTGTTTCAGGATTATGGTCCTCACCAATCTGTCCGCTTATATGTGCACCACACGCATTAAAATATCTTAACGATACAAATCGTAAATTATGTGCCACACCTGTCCAATAGAACATTCTCTCCATAGATAATTTAGTTTCACCATAACAGTTAGTTGGTCTGGTAGGATCAGTCTCCACAATCGGAACGCTCTGAGGTTCGCCATAAGTTGCGGCTGTTGAAGAAAATACAACTTTATCAATTCCATGAGCCACAAGCGATTCTAACATCACCTTTGTTCCACATAAATTATTGTCATAATATTTCAAAGGATTAACCATACTTTCGCCAACCAATGAATTTGCTGCAAAATGAATTACTGCATCTATATTCTTCTCAGTATCTAATACACTGTCAACAAATGCTCTGTCTCTTAAATCTCCTTTATAGAATTTAGCCTGTGGGTGTACAGCTTTCATATGCCCTGTCTCAAGGTTATCTATTATTACAACCTCATTTCCGGCATCGATTAATTCATATACAGTATGTGAACCTATATATCCTGCACCACCTAATACTAAAATTTTCATTTTATTCTATTCCTCCATTTCTTCTCTTAATTCGTCTTCTAATAATTTTCTTGCTTCGTCAAAATTCTCCATTACCGCCTGACTTACCTTTGGAAAATCAGGTTTCATATCCTCTAATGTATCTAATATAATCTGGCTTACCAAATATCTCATATACCATTTATGGTCTGCCGGAATTACATACCATGGACAATAATCCATCGCCGTCTGGTTAACCGCCTCTGCAAATGCCTTCTGGTATTCGTCCCAATATTCTCTTTCCTTAAGGTCAGATGAACTGAACTTCCAATATTTCTTAGGCTCATTTAAGCGTGACAAAAATCTTCTCGCCTGCTCATCTTTCGATACATTAAGATATATTTTAACAATTCTTATACTATTATTATATAAATATTTTTCAAAATTTCTGATATCTTCATATCTGTTCTTCATAACCTCATTTAATTTCACATAAGAGGCTCTTGGCTGATTCTTATATAATTTATGGACTCTTCCAATAAGTACATCCTCGTAATGGCTTCTGTTAAATATGGCTATCTGACCTTTCTCAGGTACACAATGATGAACCCTCCACAGATAGTCGTGTGCCAATTCTGTCGCATTCGGTGCTTTAAATGCGTACTCCTTGACTCCATGAGGTGACAGACAGCTCAAAACTGCCTGAATCGTTCCGTCCTTACCTGCTGCATCCATCGCCTGAAACAAGAATATAATTCCCTCTCTCTTCTCGGCATAAAGCTTCTTCTGTAATTCATCAATCTTAGGAAGATTCTCATTCATCAGCTTGACTGCTTCTTCTTTAGTAAATCCACCTGTTTCCTTAGTATCAAATTTATCAGGGACAAATTTCTTACTTCCATCATAAATATACTTTTTTATATTCATATTTACCTCTTTTCTGAGCGACCTGTCGCGAAGAGGCGATGAGAAATTCGATTAATCGATTTCTCATCTGCCATAATAAGTAATTGCTTTCGCCCGCAAACAATTACTTATGTGAAAAATAACCGCCTCAGCATTATTTTTCACATTTAACCTCTTTTCTCTGCATTTTCCATTATTTTATCACGTAAACATACCTTAACTTTATTATGAATAGTATTATAACATTTTATTTATGGCATTACAATTAACTATGATAGTTTATAATTATTTTATTAATTTTATACTTTTTTTAGAATTAATTCAATTTTTAGACAAATTTATCCCTTATAATAACAATCGTAAAGCAAACGAAAGGGGTTTGCTTTACACCTCTCAATGTTATAACAGCGAGAGCTGTTATACATATACCCAATACATCCTACATCTTTTTGTCCCCATTGATCACAAGCCATTGAAGGAAGGCTCATCAATGGGGATTACAATTTTTCCTACCAGAAAAGAGTTTTGTATGTAACAGACTTTAATGTCAGATTTATTCAGGCATTAAAATCTTTACATACAAAACTCTTTTACTTTCAGAACTGCACTTGTTTGGTTAAGATACATATTTGTCAAATGAATTTGATAATATATCTTAACAATGCCAGCGCAATTTTTTACACATTTTTCTTAAAGCCTACATATGTTGCTATAAAATATATAACATACACTCCAAAGAATACCAATGTTGAAATTCCGAAATAATACATACCACTTCCCGAAACACCCGTATATTTCACGAAATTATTTCCGGTAAATACTGCTATTATTCCACTTATTATGAGTGATACGATTCCCGGAATCATATAATATCCAAGTAACTGCTTTAAAATTATTCTATTAATGCTTCTTTCGTTAAGTCCTAATTTACGAAGAACAACATATCTGAATCTGTATTTTGAAGAATCACTTAACTGCTGTACTGCTAAAATGGTGAGTGCTACACAGACAAATACAATTCCTACATATGCTATTGGAAAGACAATTGCTGTTATGACAAATTTCATCTCTTTAGTCATTGGTGCTGATACTAACACATCTGCAAACACCGCAATTATATTATCAGTTCCATAACCACCAAGAGTAACATCATCCCATTCTTCATTACTGCTAATCTTCCCCTCCCTGACTAACTTCTGAAATTCTTCCTCAGGCATAATTCCATTCTTCTTCTGTCTTATGTCATCTAATTTATCACGAAGTTTATTATCAGGAACGTTCTTAACACTGGCTGCAAGATTCGTATAATACGGCGTCATCTTCTCTGCTGCACTGTCCGGAACTACAATCAGATAATCTGCACCATTTATTCCGTTTTGTGAAATGCTGTCAGTATATATCTTAGAAAACCTGAGTTCCTTATCACCCGCTTCCACTTTTGTATTAAGTATTTCTCCTTTCAAATCATTTTTCATTCTCTTCTTAATATTGATGGCGTACTCATTCTCATGTAATGTAATCTCTTCGTAGCCAAGCATTTTTCTTAAAGCATTATAATCACTAAGACTTATAAATGTATCATAATCATAGTATTCATCTCCGTCATTTTTAACAGCTTCTTCATCTAATTTTCCATCTTTAGTTCTGTATATTTTTGTTATCGTAGATGCATTTACATAGAGAAAATCATTTATTTTATGACTTCCATTCTGGTAAATGTGGTAAATTAACTTTTCTTTTATTCCTGCTAAATCCTCTATGGCTTCCGTTTCTTCCTTGAAATCTTCATTTACATTATTACTATATATAAGTACATCAAAAGGCATTATATTCTTAAGCTCGGTATCCTGGTATTTTGCAAACATCATGGCAATAGTTCCACCCAGAATTGCACACGTAAGTAATATTGTAAGACTTCCCATTGTGAAACGCATTGTGCTTAATTTTGAAGAAAGTTGTCTGTAGATAAATAAATTATTATTCTTATAGACTCTTCTGCTGCCTTTCTGGACACATCTTGCTATATATCCCGCAATTCCAAAGTAAATCATATAAATAGAAATAATAAGTCCTATGCTCATAAGAATTACACCAGACACAGTGTATCTGCCCTCAAATAATTTAATGAAAAACAGAATTATGTAAGCAAGCGAACCAAAGAAAAGCCATTGTGATAAAACAGGACTTCCCTGCTTAATCTTTTCATTCTCCTTATCCATTTTCATTAATTCTGAAATATTCATTTTCTTAAACTTACGTTTATTACGAAATAGAGCAAGAAGATAACAGCCAAAATAACAGCAGACCGTCATTAATACAGATAATCCCTGTACATCTATTTTTACCTTGTATTCTATGTTAAATACGCTATAGAATATCGTCATAATTATCTGCTGCAGAAACATTCCCACCACAGAACCAATCACAAACCCGATGGTTCCCATTATAAGATTCTCTTTCATATATAAATGCGATATTTCTTTCCGCTTCATTCCAAGCAGCAGATATGTTCCGAATTCCTTACTTCTCTTCTCAAGCATAAATTTTGCCATATAATTGATAAGCCATGCCACAATTAACACTATGAAAAATGTCGCAATTCCAAGCATTGCCGCCATAATTCCTGCTTCACTGCACATATTTCTTACTTCTTTGCTGAAAATCATTGAATCAAATGCGAACATCATAGCTGCAATTATAGTCATCGTAATAATATATATAAGATAATCTTTCAAAGACCTCTTAGCATTTCTGAAAGCGAGTTTACTTAACATCTTTGTCACCTCCGGTCAATGCAAGAATATCTAATATTTCATTTAAGAAATCACGTCTGCTCTTATCGCCTTTCACCAGTTCATTAAAGATTTTGCCGTCCTTAAGAAATAATATCCTGTCACAATAGCTTGCCGAAAATGCATCGTGTGTAACCATTAGTATGGTAGCCTGCATACTCTTGTTTATCCTTGTAAATGTCTCAAGCAACGTCTGTGCTGCTTTAGAATCTAACGCACCTGTTGGCTCATCAGCAAGTAAAAGCGACGGATTATTTATAAGTGCTCTTGCACAGGCACATCTCTGTTTCTGCCCACCGGATACCTGATACGGAAACTTATCACGTATTCCACTAATCCCTAGCAGATTTAACATCTCATCTACTTTTTCTTTTATTTCTTTCTTACGTTTCGTATGAAATGTCATCGCTAATGCAACATTTTCTCCAATTGTAAGTGTATCTAACAGATTAAAGTCCTGAAATACAAACCCTAAATTATCTCTTCTGAAATCAGATAATTTATCTTCATTTAAACCGGTTATATCTGTTTCGCCATAGTAAATGTGTCCCGCAGTTACTTTATCAATCGTAGACATCATATTAAGCAATGTAGATTTACCTGAGCCTGATGCACCCATAATTCCGACAAATTCACCTTTATCCACATCAAAACTTACTCCGTCAACAGCCTTTGTTACATTACTGCCCTCTCCATAATATTTTTCAACTTCACATACTTTTATATATTCACTCATTTTTACCTCATTTCCAAGCCGTCTAAATATATTCAAAAGTTTATCTTCATCTAATATAAACTATTTGATTCTTTTAATCTTAACGGCTTTATTTTTACTAAAATGAGTCTACTACCTTTTTAAATTTTCTTGTATCACTTTAGATTTCACAAATCTTACAATTTTGTAATATTTGTATGCATTTACCTAACAGTAGTGAAGTTGAACGTCCATGCCTCACGATACGTCATAAATCGAGTTGTGGTATAGACTTACAACTTCGCATAATCTGAATCAGGAAATGTAAGAATCATTCGTGTATATCTGCCTTCCTCTGACTCACATCTGATTCCGATATCTAACTTATCGCACAGATTTTTACACAGATACAAACCTATTCCTGTCGCTTTTTTACTTATGTTGTAATCTGTTTCGATATCTTTTCTGACACTATTTTCTTCTCTGTTGTATTCTTTTTCGATATCTTTTCTGATATTATTTTCTGTATTATTTTCTTTCTCGCTATCTCTTCTACCGTTACTTCCCGTAAAGCCTTTCTCAAATATCCTGCCGATATCTTCCTTAGGTATTCCAATTCCATTATCTTCTATTATGAGTTCTATATTTTTATCCTGCTTATTTGTTGTTATATCTATGTGTGCATTTTCGTTTGAACGATATTTGATAGCATTTAAGAATATCTGATTAAGCAGGAATTCTATCCATTTCTCATCTGTCGAAACCATTATGTCATCGAATTCAACATTTACCTGCATTTTTCCCTGAATGAAATACAACTTATTTCTTCTGACAGAATTTAATACAACATTTTTAAGATTAATGCTATGTATCATATAATCTTTATATACCTGCTCCATTCTGGCATAATACAGGACATTTTCCACCTGGTTTTCAATTATTCCGGTTTCTCTCTGAATTTTCTTCGTATAATCATTTTTATTATTTTCACATATGAGATTAATGGCTGTTAACGGTGTCTTGATGTCGTGAACCCAGCTTTCAATATATTCCTTATATTCTGACTGTGATTTTTTCAAATCTCTTATCTCTTCTATTACTGATTTATTAGATGTGTGTATTATTTCTCTGTAGATTTTGTCATAAATGCTGTTGCCTTTATCCATTACTTCTGCTATAAGATATGGCTTATCAAGATTTTTTAGGGTATCTTCTATTTTATTAAAATATTTTCTCTTAATTATATAGTCCACGCTCAGATAAGTAACTAAAATTATCCCCCACGCTGCAAGTATTAATATTACATTTGTAAGATAGTTGCCTGTCGAAATGAGGTACAGACTAAGTGCCATCATAGATGCCATATTTATAAGTATTACAATTATTTTGTCTGATAAATAATCTGTCAGCCGCATATGTAGCCCATTCCTCTCTTAGTCTGTATAAGTTTTTCTTCATCTAATTCTTTTAATTTATTTCTTATTCTTGTAACATTTACACTCAAGGCATTGTCATCAATAAATACATCATTGTCCCACAAGTAGTCAATCAGTTCTTCCCTTGAAATTATCTTGCCTTTATTTGCAAATAAATAATAAAGTATCTTCATTTCATTTTTCGTAAGTTCTGCTTTCTTATTATCCTTATAAATCAATGCAACAGATGTGTCCAGCCTTACATTTCCACATTCTAATATAGTGTCTGACTTCTTATCAGTTGATTTCTTAGTCCGCTTGAGTAATGCAGCAATTCTTGCAAGTAATATCGGTGGTTGATATGGTTTACTGATGTAATCGTCACCACCACGAATAATACAGTTAAGCTCGTCCATTGAAGTGTTATTTCCCGTTACAAATATGATAGGAACATCTGACTTATCTCTTAGACGGTCGCATATCGTAAGACCGCTTATTCCCTCTAAATTAACGTCTAGCAAAACCATATCAGGGTTCACATTTAATATATCATCTACAGCATTTTTGTAATCTGTAGTTGTGCGTACTTCGTATCCTGATGTATTTAGTAATAATTTTAATTCTTCACGAATGTTGTCATCATCTTCAACTATGTAAATAATCGGTGTCACCCTCTTTTCTATAAAAATTAAGTATTTGTATTCATTGTTTTATTAATCACCTGTATAATTTTGAATGTAATTATATCACACTTAATCTCTTTAATGTAAAAAAGAAATAGTACCCTCGACAAATCTGATAATTCACATTTATCTAAGAATACTATTTCTAATTAATTATGTATCATATTTATTAATGATTAGATTTTCATATATAAACATATATAAATATTAAATATAAAGAAATTATCTCTTTATAAGATGCTAGTCTTAAATTAACTATTCAAATTTCTTTCCTGTAATTAATTCAAATGCTTCTTTATATTTATCAACTGATTTCTCAACAACTTCATCTGGAAGATGATAATCACTATCTGGGTTCTGTTTTAACCAGTCTCTTACATACTGTTTATCGAATGAAGGCTGTCCCTGTCCAGGTTTGTAACCCTCTAATGGCCAGAATCTTGAGCTGTCTGGTGTAAGCATCTCATCACCAAGAACTACATTTCCGTTCTCATCTAAACCAAATTCAAATTTTGTATCTGCAATGATAATTCCCTTGCTTAATGCATATTCTGCACATTTCTTGTAAAGTGCAATTGTGCAATCCATAATCTTCTTAGCATATTCTTCGCCTTTTCCAGGGTGAAGCTTCTCAAGAATCTCTACACTGTCTTCAAAAGTAATATGTTCATCATGGTCACCTAAATCTGCTTTAGTTGTTGGTGTATAGATTGGTTCAGGTAACTTGTCTGATTCCTGTAATCCCTCTGGAAGCTTAATTCCACATACAGTACCGTTTTTCTTATAGCTTTCCCAGCCACTACCTGTTATATATCCTCTAACGATACATTCGATTGGAAGCATATCTAATTTCTTACACATCATACTGTTTCCATCATATTTCTCATTCTGGAAGAATTCAGGCATATCTTTAACATCTACAGAAATCATATGGTTTGGAACAATATCCTTTGTGAAATCGAACCAGAACTTAGACATCTGTGTAAGAATTGCACCTTTCTTATGTACAACATTCTTAAGAATAACATCAAAAGCTGATATTCTGTCTGTAGCAACTATGATAAGGCTGTCTCCGTTATCATATACTTCACGTACTTTACCCTCTTTAATAGGTTTAAATTCTTTCATTGCGTTAATCTCCATTTCTGTGATTTATTTCTTTATGAATATAATACAATAAATCTATAATAAATCAATGTCTATTTTCAACAAAATTTTTAGAGATTATAAAATTATATTCTAGAATTATATCTTTATGTCAATTATTTGATTAAATAAATACTGTATTATTTATTCATCAAACATTCCATTTTCAGCAATCTCTTTTATTATCTCCATAACCTTTTCATATTCTACAGGCTGATTCTGAAAATATGTGGTTATCTCCATATAATCAGCCCTATATACATCTTTATTCACTATCTCCTTTAGTAATTCCGGAATATTTACACCATCAACTGCTGATGGACATATCTCCATCGCTGCACGTAATCTTCTTACCTGATGTACTAATTCCTTGAATTCTCTATTTTGCTTAATTCTTGGAAATAGCATATAAATATCATATAAATGTCTCGAATATCTTTTTATTTTCCCTTGTAAATAATAATCACAAATTGCAAATACCTTATCTATAAATGTACGCTCCAGTTCCTGAATATTCATAATAAATGGTTGCAAATTATATTTATCTACAATATCCATATTTTCATCTTTTAGGAACTGATAAACATAACTATCTACTAAAAGCTGTACTGTCGGAAAAGCAATTGTGACTAATGAAACTTCCATTTTCACTCCCTGAATCAGTTTTCCCTGTGTAGCATATCCATCAATTGGTTCATACGAAAAAGTATAACAATTATAATTTCTTCTGCTACGTGTATTATCCCAATCAATTATAGGCATATTAAGAGATTTGCTAATACCCGCTATAGTTATATTCTTTAATTTTTTCCTCATACCCTGTGTAAGTTTATCTGAAAAAGTAATATCTATGTCCTCCGAAAATCGTTCAATGGCATGATAGCATTTTGATAATGAAGTTCCTCCTTTAAATACACACTCCGGACATCTCTCTGATAAATTTTTTAAAATCAATGTAACATAATAATCTTTTTCAACAATTGGTACCGCCATACCAAATTTCTCAGCAGCAGACATCACTACCTCTTCAAATAACCCTCTATCATTATGCAAATGCATCATACAACCTCGTTTCATAAATAATTTTATAAATTCTCTCCGGATATAAATCTATATATTTATCTACCTCACTCCTTTTTAATTTTAACTTTTTCACATAACTTATAAGTCTCTTCGTTGCCATATCCATATCATCATCAACGTAATTATCAAAGTCTTTAAGTAAATCTAACAATTGCAAAATATCACAATTCTCTTTTGTAATAAGTGTTCGTGGCTTTCTAAGTATTATCTTCTGATTTTTCACATTTACTTCACGACATTTAGCACTTGCATTATTACTTACAATTTCCATCACAAAAGGAACTTGTGTAGTCAGTCCCAACTGATTCGCAAACGTAAATCCCGAATAATATCCATCTATCTTATTATTTCTTGAAATATACTTATATCTTGCTACTACATCAGCCGACAGACTGACTCCACCTTTTAATCTCGACTTCCCTTTCAAATAGTAAATTCCTGTATCATATCTCACAATCTGCCCACTATCACATAACACCTTAAACATCTGCCGTAAATTCGTATCAGTAACCGGTAATTCTATATCAGATACAAATATAGGCTCATTTGCTTTGTAATTTTCCTGCAAATATTCAAGCAACATAATATAACCTCCTAACATAATTTAACTTTATAATGTAAAAATCGTTATAACTAATATAACGTATGTTAACTATAATTGTCAACATACGTTATGACTTTTTATACATAAATTTTTTATGTAAATATTTTCAACTTAAATTTATACTTACTCGATAATTACACTTATTTTCTTTACATATGCATTTTATAAAGTTCCTCTATAATATCAATACATTTTTCGTATCCAATTTCACTGCTGTTTAATGAAATTGTGTAATTTTTAGAAAGTCCCCACTGTCTTTCAGTATAATATTTATAATTAACACTTCTTCGCTTATCTATATCGTGGATAAGCTTTTTTGCCTCCTCTTCCGTCTTATCATACAGTTTACTGATTCTTGCAATCTTTTCTTCCATATTTCCGCATATATATACGTTTATGCATTCCTTATAATCCTTGAAAATGTAGTCAGCATTTCTTCCAACTATAACACATGGACCTTTCTTTACTGCATCAATTAGAATTTCCCTTTGAGTGGCATACAGAATATCATCGATTGATTCTCCGTTTTGATTTCTGCCAATCAGACCATATGCAAAAATATTTTTAAGATGTGCATATTCGCCTTTCTGCTCTATAAATTCTTCTGCAAGACCTGTTTTCTCTGCAACCTCACTAATTATCTTTTTGTCATAAAATTGTATTCCAAGTCTTTTAGCAAGCTGTTCACCGACAAAACGTCCACCACTGCCAAATTCTCTGCTGATTGTAACTATTTTATTCATATTGACCTCTTTCATATAATTTTGTATTTAATTTAATTAAGTTCACTTAATTTAGTCCTGTTAATTCGCTTCATTAATAAATATGCCACAAATGCCGTAATCGCCTCGGTTATAGGAAAACACGTCCATATTAACCATGTCTTATCAGCATTTTTAATCGCAACATTTGAAAATAAATATGCTAAAGGAAGAACTATTATACACTGTCTTAGTACCGATATAATCAGGGATTCCAAGCCACTATCGATGGCCTGATAGATTCCCTGGTATGCAATATTTATTCCGGCAAATACGAAACTTATTGAAACGATACGCATTGCATCAATACATAGGTTCTGGGTATTTCCTGACAGACCAAATACTGCCGACAACTGATTTGCAAAGATTTCGAGTACCGCCATACCCACAAACATAATTATGAATGTATATAACATTCCATATTTAATTCCGTCTTTAACACGTTTCTTACTTCTCATACCATGATTAAATGATACAATCGGTGTTATGGCATCTCTTAATCCAAATGCTACAAAGAGAACAAACTGCTGAATCTTATAATATAATCCATATGCAGTAACCACTGATTCATCAATTCGTACAAATATAATATTTAAAGCATATGTCATAATCGACATTAGCGCCTGCGATATAATTGCCGGCAGACCAATTGCATATATTTCTTTTATTATTGTAAATGATGGTTTCTTATATCTTAATGAATTATCAATTTCGACATTGAATTTCAAATGAAATATAAGTGCTGTCACAAATGAAACTATCTGTCCGATTACAGTCGCATAAGCTACACCCTTTACTCCATATTCCTTAAAGCCACATAAACCATAGATAAGTACCGGGTCTAAAATAATATTTACGACAGCACCAAGAATCTGTGCAATTGTTGAATATAACGAACGTCCTGTCGCCTGTAATAATTTCTCAAATATTGAGAAAAATGTAATACCAAATGAAATTACGCAACAGATTCTAAGATAATCAACTGCCATTTCTCTTATGAGTGCATTTTTCGTCTGCGTTGATATATATGCTCTCACTCCGACCATTCCGTATATCAGAAAAATAATATATATTACAGTTGCAAGAAAAATACTGTTTCCTGCGACTTTACTTGCTTTCTCTTTATTGCCCTGACCAAGACTTTTAGCAAGTAATGCATTGGTTCCGACACCTGTACCAATAGCAATTGCCACCATTAACATCTGAATCGGAAACGCAAGTGTCAAAGCATTTAATGCCACTTCGCCATTTACTTTCATATTCGAAACAAATGCACTGTCAACAATATTATATACAGCCTGCAATGCCATTGATAAAATCATTGGAATTCCCATACTTAGCATTAATTTGTTAACAGGCATACTTGCCATTTTATTGCCCTTTTTACCATTTCCTTTCTCTGAATTTTCAGAAATATTGTTTTCCACTTCATCTTCCTCCATTTCTTTTAACTAAGAAGAATATCGCTTTGCGATATTCTGTGCCACTTTTGCAACATTTTGCATTACCTTTTCATAATTTTTATGTTTATGATGCTTTATGCAACATTTTCCCTTGCAAAAGTGTGCACATTCCTGCGAAGCTTTTTGTTGTATAGGAAATACTAAGAAATTTCCTATACAACAAAAAAGCACGTAAGTCCATTCCTGGACTTACGCGCTTCGCAACTCGGATATTTCGGATTATAGCAAAACTTTTTCTTGCTGTCAAACGAAAATAATTTCTAATTTATCTTTTCTAATTCATCTTCCACTCCGCACTCTTAAGCTGCATACTCATCATATGTTTATATATGCCATTCTTAGCTTCAAGCTCTGCAGGACTTCCCTGTTCAGCTACCACGCCATCTTTCAGAACGACAATCTTATCTGCACTTGCTACAGTTCTCATTCTGTGTGCAATTATAAGAACAGTTTTATTCTTAATTAACTCTGAAAGTGACTGTTGAATCAAAGTCTCGTTATCTACGTCAAGAGATGCTGTTGCTTCATCAAGAAGAATAATAGGTGCATCTTTTAAGAACGCTCTGGCTATTGAGATTCTCTGGCGTTCACCACCTGATAATTCCGAACCATTTTCACCAATCATGGTGTTATAACCGTCAGCCATCTTCTCTGCGAATTCATCGCAGTGTGCTAATTTAGCAGCTGCGATAACCTCCTCGTCAGTTGCATCCTTCTTACCTATTCGTATATTTTCCATAACAGTATTGTTAAATAAAGTAACGTCCTGGAATACGATTGAATACAGAGACATAAGTTTCTCAGGATCAATCTTAGATATATCCATTCCACCAACAGTAATCTTACCTTTATTAATATCCCAGAATCTTGCTGCAAGTCTTGATACCGTTGTCTTACCACCACCTGATGGTCCGATTAAAGCTGTAACTTCGCCCTGTTTTGCACACAATGACACATCACTAAGTACATTATCTGCGCCATCATACCCAAATGCAACATGGTCAAATACGATATCGCAACCCTTATTTGTCAATTCTTCCGAGCCAGTCTGTATACTGTGTGACAAGATTTCGTCCATTCTTCTGCAAGGTACATCTGCAGATATAATTGCTGCAAGATTCTGTAATGAAATCTGCATAGGATCATATAATCTTGACACCAGAAGTAAGAACATAAAGAAAGTAAATATATCAATTTTGCCTTTTGATAGAAGTATTCCACCCACAAGTGCAACAGTTGCGATGCCTACTTTTAAAATCATCTGTGCTGAACCTACGAATACTGCTGTTCCAAACTCAGTAACTATGGAATGTTTCTCAACTGCTTTAATCTTCTTATCAAGTCCCTCCATATAGCTTTCGCTTGCATTATTAGCTCTTAAATCTCTAAGTGCTTCTAAACATTCCTGAATACCATCTGCAAGATTCATCTTAAGACTCATATGATTTTCACTTAATTTCTTCTGTACCTTTGCAGAACTTAATACAATGATAAATGCAATAGGTAAAACCCATAATGCTGCGATTGCCATTCTCCAGTTAATGAAGAAAAGGCTTACAGATACAATAAGTGTCGAAATCATTGCTCCTATTAATTCAGGAATCCAATGTGATGATGCCGTCTCTAGTGTGGCACAATCAGCCATAATTGTACTTGTCAGGTCTGATAAATCTTTTTTACCAAAATAAGAAAGAGGTAATTTTCTTAACTTTTCAGCGAGTGATGTTCGTCTGACTCCGCTTTCCACATAAGTCGAAAGGAATGTTGCATTATATTGAATATAAGTTGTTATCGCTATTAATAACAGACAGATAACACTTCCAACAATATAAAGAATTCTCTTATTAGAAGTTACATCATTATTTATAAAATCTTTAACAAGATAATAAAGTAAACCAACAGGAAGCATAAGAACAATATTTGACACAGTTACGGAAATAAATGCCTTTACCATATCCTTTGCACCCTTAGGCGACAACGCATATTTATGTTGTAATTTTTCGTTTAAATTCATTATCTCACACCTACCTTCCAATTTACTGATTTATTGTATTCAGACCACATATGAGTATATATTCCGCCTTTATTATTTAACTCATCATGCGTTCCCTGCTCTGCAATTCTGCCATCTTTTAATACATATATTTTATCAGCATTTGTAACAGTTGACAGTCTGTGAGCTATCATAATAACTGTCTTGCCTTTTGAAAGATTTGCAAATGCCTCCTGAACCTTAGCTTCATTGTCAGGATCCGCAAATGCTGTAGCCTCATCTAATACAAGAATTGGCGCATCTTTTAACATTGCTCTTGCGATACTGAGTCGCTGCGCTTCACCACCTGACACGTATGTACCCTCTGAGCCAATCATTGTATCTATACCTTTTGGCATTTTTGCGATAATATCATCACATTGTGCATCTTTAAGAGCCTTAAGAACTTCTTCTCTTGTTGCATCAGGTTTACTTAATCTTACATTATCAAATATTGACATTTTAAGTAACTTGCTATCCTGAAATACAAACGAAACCGTGTTCATAAGTTCTTTGCCTGCGATATCTTTGACATTTACTCCGCCAATCTTTATTTCACCCTCATTAACGTCCCAGAATCTCGCGATAAGACTTGCAAGTGTTGTCTTACCACCGCCTGATGGACCAACGAGTGCAATATGTTCACCTGATTTAATATTCATATTAATGTCATTCAATGCATTGCTCTTAGCATCAGCATATCTGAAAGAAACATTATTTACAGATACTGAATAATCCTGTGGGTGTTTTGGTGCAGATGGCTCTTCAAGAGGCTTCATATTAGTTATTCCCTCAATTCTTGAAAGTGCATCTTCCACAAGCATATTATTCTCACTTGAGAACATAATCTTATTAAGTGTAACTGTAATGATAGGTGTTATAATTACATAGAATGTGAAATTCAAAATAAAATCTTTAGTTACACCATTTCTTGTAATTACAAAGCCTGCAAGCATAAGAACTGCAAATACTGAATTAATAATTGTTGTATACAATGTCATTGGCATTCTAAGGTCTAATGTGTATGATATTGTCCATTTCTCATAACCTTTAATCGCCTCTTTAAATCTCTTAAATGAGAATACTGACTGTCCGAATGTTTTAACAACAGGAACACCTCTTACATATTCTACGGCTTCATTTGACATTACCTCTAAGGAATTCTGGTATTCTTTCATCTTCTCTTTCATCTTTTCACCTGTCATTGAACCCATAATTAAGAATGCAAGTACAGTTGGAATAAGACTTAAAAGCCCAAGTTTCCAGTCAAATGCTATAAGTAAAACTAACAAACCGACAGGTGTAGCCATTGCTCCTGCCATATCAGGAAGCTGATGTGCAAGATATGTTTCTGTGGCAGCACTTGATTCATTTACTATTTTTCTTACTTTACCACTACCCTCTCGGTCCATAAAACCTAAAGGAAGTGTAAGGATATGTCGCATTACTTTCGACCTCATATTTGCCTGAACTCTGAAAGCTGCAATGTGTGAACACATAAGTGCGCATATGTAAATAAGCATTGAACCTATTGCAAAACCGACCGCTGTCCAGCCGTATTTACTAAGATTCCTGGCATCACCATAAAAAGGTGCTACATCAAGTATTTCCTTGATAATTCTCCAGATATAATAAAATGGAACTAATGCTAACCATGCACTAATCACAGAAAGAACCCATGATGCCATGGTCAGGTACTTAAAATTTCCTGCATAGTCAAACAATCTTGACATTGCACTTTTTTTCTTCATTTTTAAACATCTCCTTTTTTTGTTTATAGCGGTAGTGTACCGTTATTTTTTCTATATTGCAGTGGCGTTACTCCCATAGTCTTTTTAAATGCTGCCGCAAATTTACTTGGGCTGTCATATCCGACATGTCCTGCAATCTGTGAAACATTTTCATTAGAACCGTTTCTAAGCAATGTTGCTGCTCTGTTAATCCTGTATGTCTGAATATATTTATATATTGGACTTCCATAAATTGATTTGAAACATTCCTTTAATGCGGTCGCTGATATATCATATTTTTCTGACAATTCTTCGATAGTATAATGATATGTAAGATTATTTGTAATCAGCTCATGTATGTTCTTTACCTTTTCCACCTGACTTTTGTAGAAATATGGTTTATCAAATTTATCCTTATCGATTTCTAATGCATCTAAATACAACAGCAATTCGAAAACCTTTATCCTGTAATACTCTTTTCTTATCTTCGATGGCACTTCGTAAAGTTCCGAGAAAATATGTTCAATTTCCTTGCTCGCCTTTATAATATGTGGCTTATCATTGTCACAGAATTTCTTCTGAATGTCTGACAACTTCACCGGAAAATTATTAAGTTCATTTGCCAGTTGTTTATCAGCTACAGGTCGATAAAAGCAGATTCCTATTCCATGATAGTGATTTAATGGAAAATTAACATTGCCTGCATGATATTTTCTGATATCTACACACAAATCACCTTTTTCAATATAGTAATATGCGCCTGCCCTTAATTCACTTTCCATACAACCCTCACGACAATGATTAATGCAAAGTAAATCTGTAGATGTCGCATCAAATTCCGATATACACGATGACATATGAAAATCACTATACATAACAATTACACCCGGAAATACATTGTACATAGTTATGAGTCCATCACCTGAAGAGTTCTTCATTTTCCAGATTTCACAATCTTCGCTCTTAAATATCTCTTCTGCCCTGTTTTCCCTTGCTATATTTTCAAAAATCTTTTCTTCATCATTCATATTTAATTTCGATTAGTCACCTCTTTCCTTAGTTAGTATACACTAACCTATGTGTAAAAAAAATATTCTTTTTCTATTTGCTTTTGTTCCAAAACAAATAGTTATGGAAAATTTATTTCCATCAGAATTATTTTCACTCCATTCATCGTGATGATTTTATAATATTTAAAACATTATTTCTACTCCATTTAGTCAAAAATAATCCTTTTAGTTATGTATCTCCCAAAATTCTCCGGGAGATACATATATTTTTTTATTTTAGTTTATTTATCTTTATCTTGCTTAAACCTGCTTTACCTTTATTTATACGTTTTATTTAATTTTTTATTTAATCTTATTTAAAAGATTAGTTTCTTCCTCGCATTCTATCTTTTTATCAATGTTTTTAACCATTTAAGCACTTGTATAATCAGGAAATCTGCTGCCGCAAGTGCATATACAATCAGTAATTGTGCAATACTCAAAGTCTGCACTTTTAAAGCTGTATGAAGTGCCGGAATCATAAGCACCAAACTCATAAGGATTACTCCTGTCAAAAATGAACCAATCAGCCATTTATTTGAAAATAAGTTATTAAATATAACCGGCTTATCTGATTTACAGTTAAAACCATGGAATAATCTTCCCATACATAATGTTCCAAACGCCATTGTACTCGCAAGCAAAGCATTATTATCTCTGTAGCCAATCATAAATGCAGTCATTGTCGTAGTTGCTATAACCAATCCCTCGATTCCAACATTTATCAGGAAATCTTTAGTCATAATGCTTTCATTTCTGTCTCTTGGTGGCTTCTTCATCACATCTTTATCACCCTTTTCAAATCCCAATGCTATCGCAGGGAGACTGTCAGTGAGCAGATTTATAAATAACAAATGAACCGGTGCAAATGGAACAGGCAGCATCACAATTGATGCGAATAAAACTGCAAGTATTCCTGCAAAATTACCTGATAACAGAAATTGTATCGAATTCTTGATATTCTGATATATATTTCTGCCATTTTCTATTGCCTTGACTATAGTCTGGAAGTTGTCATCCGTAAGCACCATTGCTGCCGCATCTTTCGATACTTCACTTCCTGTAATTCCCATAGCCACACCAACGTCCGCCTGCTTAAGTGCAGGTGCATCATTCACGCCATCACCTGTCATCGCAACTATATTTCCCTTAGCCTGCCATGCCCTTACAATTCTTATCTTGTGTTCCGGCGAAACCCTCGCATAAACAGATATGTTCTCTACGAAATTCTCAAGTTCTTCATCACTCATTTTGTCTATCACGCTGCCCTCGCACGCCTCATCATCATTTTCTAAGATTCCAATTCTCTTAGCAATTGCTGCCGCAGTGACCTTATAATCTCCGGTAATCATTATAGGCTTTATTCCTGCTTCCTTACACTCCTGTACTGCTGACTTCGACTGCTCCCTTGGTGGGTCTACCATAGCAACAAGCCCTAAGAACGTGAGGTTATCTTCGTCATCTATTGTTAATTCATATGAATTATAATCTGTTAAATTATCCAAATTACCAGTTACCAGACTATCTGATTCATTGTTCACTAAATTATTTTCATCATCAGATATTAAACTGTCTGATTTATAATCCTTGTATGCAACAGCTAAAACTCTCATTCCCTTTTTAGAAAATTCTATGTTCTTCTTCTCGATTTCTCTCTTATCTTCGTCATTAACCTGTCGTACTACACCTTTATCTTCTATATTAGCAAGTCTTGATAAGATAATGTCTGTCGCACCTTTTGTTATCATTATTAAATTGCTATTATTCATATCAGCCATATCATTAACATCATTATTATTAAAATTATTAATAGCGCTGTCATTTACAATAACATTTAAAGTTGACATTAATTTTCTGTCACTGTCAAATGGGTTCTCAGAAATTCTCTTATTATTTGCACGAACTTCCTCAACCGATATTCCTAAGTTCTCTGCCCATACCACAAATGCAACTTCCGTAGGATCGCCAATCTGCTCATCATCTCTGATTGATGCATCATTACATAAAATACTGTATTTAGCAAGTTTCAAATTATCGTCATTAAGACAATACGTATCTTCTATGGTCATCTTGTTCTGAGTAAGTGTTCCTGTCTTATCCGAGCAAATAACAGAAATACTTCCAAGTCCTTCAACTGCCTGAAGCTTTCTGATTATCGCATTTTCCTTCGCCATCTTCTGTGTTCCAAATGACAATACGATAGTTACAATCGAACTAAGTGCTTCCGGAATTGCTGCTACCGCCAATGCCACTGCGAACATAAATGCATTTTCAATATTTTCCCCCTGAATAATATTAAGAGTGAACAATATCGCACAGAAAATAAGTATTATTATAGATAGCTTCTGACCAAATTTATCTAATGATATCTGTAAAGGTGTTCTTTTTTCGGAAGTCGCTTTCAGCAGACTTGCGATTTTACCAATCTCCGTATTCATTCCGATTGATGTAACAATATAACTTCCCCTTCCAAATGATACTAAGCTGCCCGAATAAACCATATTAGTTCTTTCTGCAAGCGGTTTCTCCTCTTCAATAACTGTGTCGGTTTTATCAACCACAAGGCTTTCCCCGGTTAGCATACTCTCATCTATCTTAAGTCCTGCTGATTCTATAATTCGTCCATCTGCCGGAACATAATCTCCGGATTCTAAACAGACCACATCACCAATCGTTAATTCTTTTGAACTTATTTTCATAACCTGCCCGTCTCTTATGACTTTTGCCATTGGCATCGATAACTCTTTAAGGCTCTGCAAAGAATGTTCTGCCTTAATGGTCTGAACCGTTCCAAGTATTCCGTTCATCGTAATAACAACTAATATTACAACACTGCTTTCCACATCTCCTAATGCTGCCGATACTATTGCCGCAATAATAAGTATTATTACAAGGAAATCTGCAAATTGCTTTATAAACACCTGAAAAACATTTTTCTTTTTCTCTTCTACTAATTCATTTAAACCGTATTCCTGCTGTCTCTTAGCAATCTCTTCATTTGTTAATGGTTCTGTCTTACCATTTAGTTTCTGTCTGACTTCATTTGAAGTCATCTGATACAACTCTTTCATCTCTTACCTCCATTTCTTTGCATAAACCAAAAAGTATTTCTTCTTATAAATTAAAAATGAGACCTTTACTGCACACAAAATGTACAGTAAAAGTCTCACTATTTAATTACAACGCGGATATGTCGCCATATCGGGATTGACACAGTCGTAAACGTTTTGATTCATAACTAAACGCCAGTTACTCCCTCTTACAAGAGTTTCACAATATTTAATTGGTTTAATGTATTCTATAATATACTATGCAATATTTCAAGACTTATTTTAATTTTTATGAAAATAATGTCTAAATTCTCTTTTTAAGGAATATCTTTATTATAATCTACCATCATTATATTGTAAATGTGAGAATTATATATCAGAATCTCGTGAGTATGTTTCACAAAATGTTTCATGAAACATTTCACTTAATTTAATTTGACTATCATTACACATAAATCTTAAAACTATAAGTTAGGGGTAAAATATTTATGAATATTATATTATTCTTAAAAGGACTTTTTATAGGTTCTACGATGACCATTCCCGGTGTCTCCGGCGGAACCATGGCTATTATATTAGGTGTGTATGAAGATTTGATTCATAACGTCAACCAGATTAAAAAGGAGCCTTTCAAAAGTATACTTTTTCTTTGTAACATCGGACTGGGCGGACTTATTGGGTTCGTTGCATTTGCAAGGATTATATCCTATCTTCTCGCAAATTCTACAACTGGTATCTATGTCAGAATTATATTTGCCATCATTGTCTTATGTGGTATTCCGTTATTAGTTAAGAAATCCGGTATTACAAAGCTGTCCATATTCCATATTCTGTGGCTTTTTCTCGGTCTGTTTCTGGTTCTGTCACTTTCAATTCTTCCTAAAGGACTTTTCGCCTCAGGTTCAGGTTTTTCATTTATTATTATGCAGTTTCTCGGTGGCATTATCGTCGCTATCGCTCTGGTGCTTCCAGGAATCAGTGCATCTCATATGCTGTATATTCTCGGTCTTTACACCACAGTCCTTGAAAATGTATACACTTTCAAATGGCTGTCTCTTATTCCATTGCTACTCGGAATTATTATTGGTACGTTTGCAACTGCAAATGTGTTAGAGCGACTTATAAATAAATATACTGAAAATACTTATATGGTTATTATTGGTTTTGTGATTGGGTCAGTGCTTGGATTGTTCGGTGGGTGACCGCTTTTTCATAAATATGCAACAAATATTACCATTTATTTAACCTTTTGCAAGAAACCTCATCTAATTCATCAGTTCATCCAAATATTACCATTTATTCTTTACTTTTAACATTAGACGGTCAGTACAAGTAGATATTCTATTGCCAGAATATTCTCTTTCTCATTCAGATTTGCAGGCTTTCCACATATTTGAATTGTATAATATCTCTCGGTGCGGTTTCAACATATGCCTTCTCTTTATGCATAAAATTTACAATATCATTTTTACTCATCTTTCCGAGTTTCTCTATTACAACATCTAAAATGTCTTTCTCCTCCTTAGACAAAGTAGGAAATGTCAATTCACCTACTAATGAAAAATGATATGCATTCGTTTCTCCCATATCAACCTCCTCACAAGGTACATCATTTAAGTCAATTATGAAATTATGCCCTACAGGAACTGCTCCCATTGGAAGTGCCTGGTAAACCAACCCTGTAATAGCCGTGCCTCTTATTTTATATGCTAAAGCATCTGCATACCACATAAGTTTCATCAATTTTACCTTGTATAAGCTGGTCACATTAATTGATGAGGCGAAATATCTTATTACATCGACAACCTTATCCAAAGATAATTCTGCATTTCCGTGAACCATATAATTTCCATGAAATTTTGCATAACTAGCTTCAATTGCCTTTCTTAAATATACATCTTGATCTTCCTCATATAAGATAGTAGCAGCCTTAAAATATTTCTGATATGACTCTGAAGATAAATTATCTTTGGCACTATCCAAAAGCGACAAAAACCATTCCGGATCCTGACCTATTTTTTTGAGTATAGTATCATGCGCTTTGTCTTGCACCTGATGACTTTCATATCTTGTAATCGTCTTACCTCCCCATCCTAACAACTTACATAAATCGCTTTGACTTATTCCATACTTTGCACGAATTCCAATAATATCAGAAGATGTCAAAAGTCCTTCTTTTTTTCTATATGCATCTTTTAATCTTATGTCATTGTCCTGCATCTGCTGCTCATCCATATAAAGTTCTTCTGCTAATTCACAAAACAGATATGTTGCTTCATAATCAACTGTACAGTTCTTAAAAGTAGCATGATTCATAACTAGAACTGTTTTCACTTCATGTTCTTCCATACAACATGAACATATTCTCTTTTCACTTTTAATGATTTTCATATCCATGAAAACACCTCCTATTTCTTCTTATATGGAAACATTTCTGAAGTAAAACTCTTTTCTGCAAAATGAAATGACATTACAAAAGTTGTTGTATTTCCATACATACCCAGTAACTCTACCCTTATTTTAATATATACATCTTCTGTTCCATTATATACCTTTCCAAACTCTCGCATTTCACTTCTATTAGGAAATTTAATATCTTTAACAGTCTGCATATAATCTTCCACAGTAAGTGTCAATAATTCTCTTTTTAAAGCATCTACTGGATTTTCATCAGGAAATAGCTTGTTTACAGTATATTGGTTTGTATATTTCTCTTCTCGTTTTTCATCAATAAGACGTTTTGCTTGGAAATCAATCTTAGCACCATTATTTAATGCAAATCTTAAATTTTGAATATATGATTTCACTTCCAGCTCGCTTTCAATTCTTGCTTTTGTTCCCTCTATCAAGTTCTTGCCTCCTATAGTATCAATTGATACCTGTATTATAAGTTTAATTTACTTTTTTGTCAATAAATTAACTCACCATATGATATTTTTAACTTTATATCTTTATATTCATTTCATCCCTAACACTATCTACAATAGAAATATCCGCTGGTAACCATTCAACATTATATAGTTCATCTTGTGTCAGCCATCTTGCCGCTTCATGTTCTTTTAATATTATTTTATCAGATTCTAAACTACACCAATAACAAGCCATATTCAATTATGCTTTCCATAATAAATGCACCTATCATATTTCTGATAGATGCATTTTTAGTTATCATTTAATTGTTTATCAATATCTCTGCCACCATACATAATTCGAATAACACTTACAGTAGTATATGTTTCGTCTGGCAGATAAAATACTATATAATTATCTACTGGCAAAATTCGTAAGCCACGACTACGCCAAGGTTCTTCCTCGTATAGCATATGTCTCATTGGCATTTGTTCAAGCGAATGTATAGCCTTCATTATACGATTTGTCTGTAAATTTGCCGCTTCTGGTGCTAATAATTCATAGGCAATATATTGATAAATATCCCTTAAATCCTGTCTTGCTTCAGCAGAATATTCCACATAAAATTTCATATACCAAAGTCTCTTTTCATTTCTGATTCAATGGCATTTGCTGAGTAAACTCTGCCAGCTTCTACATCAGACATACCTTTTTCAATTTCTTTATCAAATTGTTCTTTTGTAAGATAACCATATGCCAATGGCTCAGTTCTAGGTAATTTCATTTCAAATGGAATTCCCTTTTGTAATACAATCTGTCTTAAAAACATTCCCACCGCATTTGACATCGGAATTCCTAACTGATCCAATACACTTTCAGCCTGTTCCTTAAGTTCAGGTTCAACACGAGCGAAAACATTTGCTGTTCTTGCCATAATCATCGCCTCCTTCAATCAAAGCTTATCACATATGCTAGCAAATAGCAAGCTATTTGCTAGCATATGTCATATAAATATTATATAACTCAAAAAGCAAATCTATTCAAATTAAAACATCAACATTGCTTCTCTCAGTATAAACACTTTTCTGTAACTCATCCCGATTTCTCAAGTGCCTAATCAATTCCATAATAAAAGCAAGTCACTCTGTGGCTTCCTTTTATGTTACTTATTTTTATCTTGCTTCATTTCATCCCTAACACTATCTACAATAGAAATATCCGCCGGTAACCATTCAACATTATATAGTTCATCTTGTGTCAGCCATCTTGCTGCTTCATGTTCTTTTAATATTATTTTATCAGATTCTAAACTACACCAATAACAAGCCATCGAAAGATGAAACGTATCATAATCATATTCGACCGTATCGATTAACTTCTCTACTGAAATTTTAGTATCAAGTTCTTCTTTAATTTCTCTTATCAATGCTTCCTGTGGTGTTTCACCAGGTTCTATTTTACCTCCTGGAAATTCCCAACCTCCCTTAAATTCTCCATAGCCTCTCTGTGTCGCTAATATAACAGATTGTCCATTTTTATTTTTTGAACATATTACTGCTGCAACAACTTTTATAATCTTTTTCATATTTTTATAATTAAGCTCCATTCTGTAGATTTTATATTATACTTTTAAAAAGGTTACATTATTTCTTACCGTTTATTGTTTATAATGAAATATGGGATAATAATATTCAAATTTTACTATTCAATAAAATTATTCTGTGTCAAAAATTCTTATGTTAATAGTAATTAACCATTTACAATGTACTCATATATGTCATCTCTTACACTATGTTTAAGTCTAAAAATAAAATTAACTATTGGCAAATTTTTTCCCTTATTGTTTCTTATAGTTGTCTCATTCCATTTAATTGGTTCGACTTCACCCATATAATAAAAATCGGTACCTTCACCATCGCTTTTCTTAATAAATAAACATATTTTCAAACCTGTTTGCTTATAATTTATTATATCTTCACTTTCTCTGCTATTTAATGACACACCATTTCTAGTCATCCAACTAAATATCTGATTATTTATAAACTCGTCTTCATATTTTGTACTATCTGAAATATCACTTTTCTTTTCATATGTAACAAATATAGGACAAGTATTATGTTTAATTCTATATCCATACATTGTCGAACTCTCATCTTTATCCCAGTTCATAAGACGACAAACATCTTTTCTTGAATACTTCTGATACAATACCATATTATTATCATCATGTTCCGAATATAAATCTTTATATCTTAACATTCCATATTCGATTAAGTTGTTTAATTCTCTTCTAAACTCCATATGTTTAAGTTTATTCCAAAAGCTAATTGAACGAATAAACATATCCTTAGCTGATTTTTCATCAGAAATCAATTCGATATCTGAATATTTTTTTATATCAGCACCCGCTATAAACTCCATATTCAATATTCGTTTAGCCGAATTATAATCAACTGCCTTATATTTTTCACCAATTTTTTCAAGCTCATTCTTAAATGAATCTTCATTTATAATTTTGTCTTCAATCATCATTTTAAGCATAAGCAATTCATGTGGTCTCTTACCATCTATTATAAGTGCAGAAATAAATGCCAATATCTGCTCTTCTTTTGGCGAAAAGGTTATTTTATAATCTTTATCTACCATTCTAAGAAAATTATCATAGGTTTTAGCATAATTAATAAAAAGCATAGGCTCAATTTCACCTAATTTATAAAAATCTAAAATAGTTGGTATCCTTCCAAGTTTATATTTAACCTGATTATACTTATCCGTAAGCATTCGTTTAGTCGTTGTCATTCTATCTATCGATTCAAATATTTTTTTCTTAGTTATTTCTTCAAAATGAATTGTAGAACAACCTGGTATAATTCTTGAACCCTCACGAATATATTTTCTAACTGTATCTTTGTTATAAGTTCTATCTCCTGATAATGCTATTGGAATAAGAAAGTTATTATTATAATTGCCAATAAAGTCTAATACTACTACATATTCTTTGTTATCAGATTTTCTAAGACCACGTCCTAACTGCTGTACAAATACAATTGCTGATATAGTTGGTCTTAACATAATTATCTGATTAACTTCCGGAATATCCACGCCTTCATTAAAGATATCCACAGTAAAAATATAATCTAATGTTTTCTTCGCATCTGAACTCATATCACCGCAATCCATCTCAAGCCTTTGTATAGCTTCTTCTCTTTCCTCTTGTGTATTTGAACCAGAAAGTGCAACTGTATTATATCCTCTCTTATTAAATTCCCTAGATAGCTCCTTTGCCTCTTCGTTTCTACTACAAAATATTAATCCTTTTACTCTATCTCCATCATGTCCGTAATATTCTGCCTGCTTTATGATATGATCTACCCTTGCTTCATTTGCCAGAAAACTAAAATCAGAATTATCATCAATAGTCTTTCCATCCACTTCTAAATCGGATATTCCAAAATAATGAAATGGACATAATAAATCTTCCTTCAGCGCATCTTGTAATCTTATTTCGCTCGCAATATTATGGTCAAATAATTTATATATATCAAACCCATCTGTTCTCTCTGGACTGGCTGTCATTCCTAGTAGAAGTTTCGGTTTAAAATAATTAATGATTTTATGATAACTCTCTGCACCAGCTTTATGTGTTTCATCAATTATAATACACTCAAATCTATCTCTTTCAAAATTCTCTAACATATTTGAACGACTCATAGTTTGAATCGTTGAAAACAAATAATCTGCTTCTGTTTCCTTATAATTACCTGAAAGTAATCCCGTAGAAATATCAGAAGGTAAAACCTTTTTATATGAGGCTTGTGCCTGTTTCAGAATCTGTTCTCTATGTACAAGAAATAGAACTTTTTTAAAACCTAATTCACGCATAGCAAATGCCGAAGCATAAGTTTTTCCTGTACCTGTTGCTGATATCAACAAAGCTCTCTCACATTTTTTAGCCATTAAATTCTTTAAGTTGGTAATAAATTCAATCTGCATTTTATTAGGCTTTAATTTATAATTCTCAATAGATGTTATTTTCCCCCTATTTGCAATTCTCTTCTGCTTTTTAATTATTTCATAATTCACCCTATACTGCTCAATGAATTCATTATACTTCATTGAATGTTCATCATTCCATAATGTATTAAATTCTTCTAATATTTCATTTGCCATTTTTCCTTGTGATGTTGATACAATTTTTGTATTCCATTCACGATTTTTAGTAATGGCGCTTAATGTCATATTAGAACTTCCAATTATAATTTTATAGATTTCCTGTTCTCTAAATATATATCCCTTTGTATGAAAACCACCTGTTGTATCATTTGTACAAAACATTTTAAGCTCAATATTTTTTAATTCAGATAATTTAGATAATGCTTCTGGTTCACTAAAATTCAGATAATTTGTAGTTAATATTTTGCCTGGAATATTCTTTTCTTCTAATTCCTTTAAAATTTGCAACAAAGGAGTTATTCCACTCATAGTTATAAACGCAACACTTATTGAAAATTCATCACACTTACGCAGTTCATTTTCAATAGACACAAGAACCTTTTTCCCCTTTTTATAATCATTTGAAATAAATTCTGGTCTATATGCTAAATTTGAATTAATATTGCTATCAATATATGCTGTTTCCAAGCCACTTATTATATCTTGTATTTTGTCATTTTCACTTATTATCATTCGCCATTCTCCATTTTTTTCTACAATCATATTGTTTTTCTACATTGAACTACACATATCTATCGTTCTCACACATAGACACCAAAACCCCTAGTCTCTTTCACTATCATATAACTTCTGTTCAACTTTATGTCAAATCTATTTATTCTGCCTAATCTTACTTATCCCCTACCCCAATGCCACATCTAACACCATCATCACAATAAATCCAATTCCGAATCCAATCGTTCCGATATTGGAATGTTCGCCCTCTGATGCCTCTGGAATCAGTTCCTCGACTACAACATACAACATTGCTCCGGCTGCAAATGACAATACATATGGTAAAATTGGTGTCAGGACATTTGCAAAGGCTACGGTTATAAATGCCGCAATAGGTTCAACTATTCCCGATAAAGTTCCATATAAAAATGCCTTGAATTTACCATTGCCCTCGGCTTTAAGTGGTAACGAAATAATTGCTCCCTCTGGGAAATTCTGTATTGCAATACCGATAGAAAGTGCAATTGCACCTGCAAATGATATCGCTTTATCCCCAGATGCAAAACCTGCGAAAGCCACACCAACTGCCATACCCTCAGGTATGTTATGAAGTGTTACCGCAAACACAAGCATTGTAGTCTTTTTCAAATTCGCTTTAATACCCTCAGGCTCATCTGAACCCATATGCAAATGTGGGATAATTCTATCCATTATTAATAAAAATACCATACCAAGCGCCAGTCCAGTGCAAGCCGGTATAAATGCAAGTCGTTTCATAGACGAAGACATATCGATTGCCGGTATAATGAGCGACCATACTGATGCCGCCACCATTACTCCTGATGCAAAGCCTAATAATGCTTTCTGAATCTTCGGTTTTATCTGATCTTTAAGGAAGAACACACACGCTGCACCTAATGTTGTTCCTATAAATGGTATAAGAATACCAATAATTATATCTATCATTCAAGCCTCCTGCCTTTACATAACTAACTATTCTTAAATTCCTATTCGTAATATTCGTCCATACATACCACAAATTCATCAAATATCATCTGGTCAGCAAGTGTAAGTCTGTCATACATTTCATCAATCTGGTCTACTGTAAGAATCTTTGCTTCTGCTGTTTCTCCAGGCTGCAATTTAATATCTTTAAGTTTCAAATGTGGATTCGCTTCCACATCATACACATCCATAAGCAGGCTGCTGCCATCCATATTCAACTGTCCAAGATAATTGAATTTATCAGGGGCTACAGTAATGCCTGTCTCTTCCTTAAGTTCTCTTATTCCTCCTGCTTTGCTGTCCTCATCTGCATGAACTGCACCTCCTGGAAACTCCCACATTCCTGCAAATGATTTGTTTTTATCACGTTTTGTAATAAGAACTTTTTCGCCAATTCTTACTATCATAACTGCTGCTAACATAAATTCTCCATCAGCAAGTTTGTATTCACCTCTTGTAACTACCTTACCGGTATCTTCTCCATTTTCATTGTATATTCTTATTTTTTCCATTGTAATCTCCATTCCGTAGACGTTTACGTCGAAGGAATCACGAGCAAAATTTCAAATTTTGCTCTGTGATAAGTGCTAAATGTGACGTCTACGACACATTTAGCTGTGTGAAAAATAATCGCATCGGCATTATTTTTCACACTATCTCCATTCCGTAGTAATTTTATCAAATCATCTTAACTGTTCTTATGTCTTTTTCTAGTTTATTCATCAACGACTTTTATAATTTAACCACAGTCATATCATGATGCATTGCAGGTAAAATCTTTTCAATTAAATCTTTTGTCTTAAATCTCAGACTCGATGTGTTAATACATGGATGACATCCAATGTATTCGCCGTCTAATAATTCCTCATCTACCAACAATTTTACCGCATTGTCTGTATCATTCATAAGTCCCATAACGCTCACTGAACCTGGCGTTATGTCTAAATATTTTTCCATAAATTCAGGTGAAGCAAATGATAATCTCGGACTGTTAATCTGTGATGAGATTTCCTTTGTCTTAAACTTTTTATCGCCAACTATCATCAATAGATAAAATTTAGTTTTCTGGGTATTACATAAGAACAGATTTTTACAAACTGTCGCATCAAGAATTTTATCTACTTCTTCACAATCCTCCATTGTATTCGCTGCTTCGTGATCAACTCTTTCATATTCAATCGCAAGACTATCTAACAGGTCGTAAACACGAACCTCTTTAGCAAGTCTGTCATTTGTATTTTCAGGTCTTCCTTTAACTAATTGCATTTCTTCCTCCATAATCTTTTCATATCATCATTGAATAACCGCGTTTCTTCCTCCATATTTTTTCATATCATCATTGAATAACTGCGTTTCTTTCGTTATATTCTTTGATTTTATCTATCGTCTGCATTTTTTCATACATATAAATGTAATTATTATTCCGCACACTATTAACGCCATTCCAATAAATGTATTTCTATTATCTTTAACAAATGATTTAGTTTCAGAACTTCTATTATCTGAATCTGTTTTATCACTTTTCTGTTTCATAATTCCATTAAGTTCAATAATATTGCTGTCCGAACTCATATCATCTCTATTATATACCCTCACAATTAAATTTCCAACATCAACATTAATATCCGATAAAGTAACCTCAATGGTATCTTCCGAACTTCTCTTATCGTTCCAGATTTTCAATTCTGAAAATGTCTTACCGCCATCTAATGAATATGAATAATAGTTTATATATGAGTCTGAATCTTTCGCATTTACTGAAAATGTTATACTATTATTTCCAATATATTTAAGGCTTATGCTACATTTCTCAGGCGGTGTATTATCGGGATATACTCTTTCTTGCGGTTCGGCAACATCTAATTTCTTATAATCAGAATAATCTACGCCAAGTTCAGTGCTTTTTAATCCAAAATATTTTGCTACGGCAGTCGCATCAAGTTTACCAAACTTCTCCAGATTCTCGACATTTATATTTTCAGTATTATTATTTCCAACATTATCATTCCCAGCATTTTCATTACTGGAATTTTCATTTCCAACATTGTTATTCTCAGTATTATCATTTACTATGTATTTTCTGTCCTCTTTATTATCCACGTAGCAATGCTCTATAATTACTGCATTTATGCCACGCCACTCATTTTCCCTGATAATTCCGTAATATTCGTCACCGTCATCTCCGATTCTAGTCTTGATTCCACGTATAAAAAGTCCCATTTGTGACAGCTCATTTAACTCAATATCTGCAAACTGATATCCCGCCACATAATAACTTCCGATGCTTGGAATCCAGACTTCCGAACCATATTTGCCATGTAGTTCTGATGCATTAAAATGAATACTAAAGAAGAAATCTGCATTCACACTCTTTGCAAATTCACTTCTTGCCCTGAGTGACATAGACACATCTTCACTATCGTGTGTCAAATACACTTTTACGCCATTATACTTTGACAATTCTTCATACATTGCCTTCGCAACAGCCATATTTATATATCTTTCTACAATGTCACCATTTATTGCCCCATCGTCAGATTCACCTCTTAATCCACCATGTCCCGGATCAATTACGACTACTACATTTCCATTTTCGTCTGTTCCATAGACTTTATTTCCATAGTTAAGCCCAATTAACATAATGACAATAATTAAAATATATCTTAATATTAATGTCTTAATTTTTAAACCATTATTTACTTGATTAATAAATATTCTCATTTTCCCATTCCAAATTCTTAATTTCAATAATTTTTGCCTGCATTTTTTCTGCTTCCGAAATATCATGTGTTACCATTATAACAGCTCTTCCATTCAGATATTTTACCACATATCTGATTATATTGTCTTTAAGAATTGCATCCAGACCCTTAAATGGTTCGTCTAGAAGTATTATTTCAGACGGCATCATCATACATCTTACGATTGCTACGCGCCTTTTCATTCCCCCACTTAATTCATTGACTATTTTATTACCGGCACCCTCTAATCCCACTTCTTTCAAATGCATATCTACTTCGGCCTTATCAAATCTGCTGCCAAGCACACAATATAGATTCGTATACACATCGGTATTTTCTAACAGACGGTCCTCCTGAAATACCATCGACACATTCCCTGCAAATGTAATTTTCCCGCTATCGGCTTTCTCAAGGCCTGCTATTATACGAAGCAGCGTTGTCTTGCCAATTCCTGATTTACCATAAATGCAAATGCGTTCACTTTCCTTTATGTTAAATGAAATGTTTTCTAATACCTTTTGTTTTCCATATGATTTTGTAATTTCTTTAATCATTAATATATTATTATTTTCCGATTTGAACTCAGATTTTTCTTTTATATTATTGGTTCCTCCAGGTACTTTCATTTCACTGTTTTTATTTATTGCTTTATTCTCATTTTCTGCTTTTCTGCTTATATTGGCTTTTTCAATAATGCACGATAATTTATTTAATAAATATATGCATACGCCTTCAAAAAAAACACTCATAAGCACAATTACAACCGTCCACGCAAATAACTCATCTGTCATCAGATATAATTTTGATTTATATAATTCGCTACCTATCGATTGGAAAGGCAGTCCAATTATTTCCGCTGCAATTCCCGCTTTAAAGCAGAAACCAAGCCCTATCTTGCAAGCCGACATAAAACCACTGACTAACGCAGGAACGTAGATAAATCTAAGTTTTCTTAAAAGGCTTACATTAAATATATCTGCCATTTCTAATAAATTATTATCAACATTGTCGAAGCTCTGCAATATATTTATGTAAACCACAGGTGTTACCATTACAAATGAAATTAATACCGATAGTTTGTCTGATTTAACCCATAAAAGTGCAAGAATTATAAACGAAGCTACCGGTACGGTCTTTAGCAAACGCATAAATGGTGACACAAGTACATCAATAATTTTCACAAATGCAGAGATAACCGATAAAAGAGTTCCGGCTATTAATGCGAGCAGAAAACCTTTTGCTATTTTACTGAATGTATTAAATATTGTCTGCCAGAAGCCCGCCCTTTTGCTGATTCTTAATAATGCTTTGTATGTTGATTCAGGCGATGGCAGAAATATACTGCTGTTTATTTTCAAGGATAAAAAATGCCATACAAAAAGCCAGAAACATATTGCTATTATTGTAAGGGCAATTTTTTTCACAATATTATCCGGACTTTTCATATGGCCTCCTATTTTATTCTTTAGATTGTATAAAAATATCTTTTTGCAATATTAAGTGCAGTCTTTGCATCGCTTTATGCGATATTTTACTATGTAAAAGCTGCAAAAGCGTACGCCTCCCTGCAGTATATATGAAATTTTAGTTTACATAATAAAATGCATCGTCAGGTAATTTTCCACCTACTGCTTTCGCATCTGCATCAAATAAAACATTTAAGTAAGAAGAGATATCTGACTTCATCTCATCTCCTGATTCAAACTTGATATTGCAGTAAGGAATTGCTTTCTTAGCTATAGCTGCTTTGAATATATCATATTTCTCAACTAATGCTGCTGCATCATCTACATTTTCGTTAACATATTCTGTTGATTCCTTATAGTCTGCTAAGAATTTGTCAAATGCTGCTTTATTCTCTTCAAGGACTTCATTTCTGACAATTACTACACCTGTCACAAGTGAACCGTCTGAAACTTTTTCCCACTCTTTAGTCATATCCAGAACTATTTTCATATTTTCGTTCTGCGCAAGAACTGTTGTAACATATGGTTGTGGAAGCATTGCTACTGCATCTGTTGCTTCACTCATAGCTGCTGCCACTTCAGTCGCCTCTGATTTATATTCTATCTTAACATCTTCGCCCAGTTTAAGACCGTTTTTCTCTAAGATATAATTAAGTGTATATTCAGGTGTAGTTCCCTGACCTGTAGTTATAATTGTTTTTCCTTTAAGGTCGGCTACTGTTGAAATATCATCTGATGTAGAAATCATATAGAGTACACCAAGTGTATTAATTGCTGCGACTTTAATTCCACCATTTGTCTTATTGTATAATACTGATGCAAGATTGCAAGGTACGGCTGCAATATCTATATCACCTTTTACAATTCCTGCTGTTATCTCATCAGCAGCACCGTATACTGTAACGTTGTATTTGTTATTATCATTAGTTTGGTTTGACGCACTGTCATCCCATGCTTTAACAAATCCAATTGCTGTAGGTCCTTTTAGCATAGCAATATTATATTCCCTTGCATCTTCTGCCGTAAATGAAGCTTCATTATCGTCTTTATTATCTTCATTATTCTTAACTGTTTCCTTATCATCTTTACCTGTGGCTACACTGTTAGTCGTTTCTTTCTGGGTTTTATTACTGCCACAGCCTGCTAATAATGTCATTGCAAGCACCAAGGCTAAAATAACTGCTGAAATTCTCTTTGTCATTGATTCTTCCTCCTGTTTCTGTTTCTTCAAAGGTATTTTTAGAATTTTAGTTATATGAATATACTTCATATCGAATTCCATTTCACTAAATACCTATGATTATGTCATATTCTCAGACATTTAAGATTATTTCTTAGAATATACAGTTTTAACTGATATTCCCTTAATCATTCCAAGTTTACCGGATAAAGAACTGATAACATCATTAGGTGCATCTATTACAATGCTTATAATGTTCACCTGTTTCTCTCTATATGGAATTCCCATTCTGCCGATTATGTAACTGCCATAATTATGTAGAATCTCATTTACATTTTCTACAGCATTTGTATCCTCTACGATAATTCCTATCAATGCAATTCTAGTTTCCATTTTTCCTCCATTCACTATAGAATTCCTAAGTGTATATTTCCTTGCAAATCATTTGCTTTAATCTAATTTAATAGAAAATGTATAAATATTTTCCATTAATCAAACGAATAAAGAATGTCGCTTGCGACATTCTCCGCCTGCAGCGGGTTGCGATAGCAACATTTTCTGCTCCACCGCAGTGCGATCCTCGCGGAGCATTTTTACTTACTAGGACAATTTCAACGAAATTTCCTAGTAAGATTAGGGTGTCAAAAGGTTTATAACCTTTGATATGAATTTGTACCTTGAAAACTTAACACGATATGTAAAAACATTGGATTTTTTGGTAAAATATAGGTAGCATTTATTTTATGAGGTGATCCATA
>Ga0256404_1001259_pt1 | contig 62802 bp, 56 predicted proteins | sample RumenRJG_01DNA_FD_185990 | JGI IMG/M metagenome (GOLD analysis project Ga0256404, IMG submission 185990) | Bovine rumen microbial communities from Lethbridge, Alberta, Canada - RJG_01 | ecosystem: Host-associated > Mammals > Digestive system > Stomach > Rumen | place: Canada: Alberta | collected...
CATCAGCAACGCGCGCGTGGAGGCCATCAACAACAAGATCAAGGTCACCCAGAGGATGGCCTACGGGTTCCGCAACGTCGACAACCTCATCGCGCTGGTGATGCTGAGATGCTCCGACCTCGAGGTCGCGTTGCCGGGGAGGGCCGTCTAATGGACCCACACGTTCTCACGATGGCTCTTTACTCTCGACGAAATCATGGCCGGTCCCATGCCGCTGCTGTATTGCCTGGGGGTCCTGACGGGTATCTTCTGCGCCTGCTGTGCTGTCGAGGCGGTGCGCTCCCGGGTGTTCCGCATGCTTGCACGCCATGAGAGGGGCTATTGGTTCGAGAAAGCGTACGGCGCTGCTGCGAAGCGGCTTGTGCCACTCGGTACATCGGTCCGCACTTGGCTAGGCGTCGAAGGGGACAACTAGCGGCGTATATCTTCGCACTCACATATATTTGAGGAATAAAGGCTGCCCCTCGGCGTCCTGCGGCGCCGATTTTGGATTGCCCTGAATGGATACACTGTTTGGCGTATCCAAAGTCATGAGCCGATATAGGGTCATCTAAAGGTATTGAAGAACGCCACATAGAGCTGCAGCGTGCAAACAACTAGATACAGTACGCACAATACCCACGGCGCAATGCCAGCCTGCTCGTACGCGCGTTTAGCACGGGGAGCTTGGCTGGTAACCATGGGTGTGTCTGTCTCGGTAGCACTGTCCTTCGCTATAGAAGCGTAGGCCTTCGCTCCCTCTGCCAAAGCGCTTGCCTTGCGCGCTTGCGCTATCGCCACGAACGGTAGCAGTAGCACCAGCTCCGCCGGCAGGAAGTACCTAGCCTGAACCCCATCAATGGGTGATTTGCCGACGGGGGTGTACTGCAGGTAGAGAGCTGTGTTTACCAGCATGTGGACGAGCAGGAAGAAGACCACGCACGTCGCAACAAACGAGACCAGCTTGCGTCCAGAGTCGAGCTTGAAAGCCTCGCGATCGTCGTTCAGGGTCACGCACAGGGCAAGTGCGCCGATCAGCAACCACCAGTTCGGGCGCACGAAGAAACCGGCATTTGCGCGAGCGCGGGAGGCCACGTTGCCTCCGAGGATATTTAACACGTCATCCGATAGCAGCGCGTTTAGCAACAGGCGGCAGAAGTGGAGCGGGTGGGCGAGCACAAAGGTCAGCTGGGCGGCAGGGTCGATCCCCGGGCTATTCCACATGGCGCCCGTATTGATGTCCTTGATCTGCAGATACCAAAGCAGAAACGCAGCAATCGACGCCACTACGATGAGTGCTAGCCTGAGAATGGCTTTGAAGTCCCTGAAGTCTTCTCGCATAAAAGGAATCAGCAGGTAGAGGCCCAGCAACGGAAGATAGGACATCTTAACGAGCCCCAGCAGGAGGCTTGCCACCGCCAGGCAGACCCAGTCGATGCGTTGGTCGATCTTGTTTGGCGATGCGACCCTCAGCAGCGCGGTGACCATACAGACGCACACGCCCAGCGTCACGGTGTCCGCATTCACGCACGCGTTGGTGACCAAGACGTTTGGCAGCAGTCCCAGCCAGACCAGCGCCCACTTTCCTATGGGGATGCGCCTGATGCACAGGTAGAGGGCAACGGCTAGGAAAGCGATTGCGCCCATGCGGCATGCGATAGTGAGCGCGTAAGCATTGTGGGTGAAAAGGAGTCCCAGCCTGAGCCCCAACGCCTGCGGTAGGTAGGCGATCGGTGAATATACGGACGTGTTTGAGAATGCGTCGCTCTTGTCCGCATCACCATATGACCCAACCGACGCTGCGTAATCGTCACGCCAAGCGGGAAATGCGAATTTCTTCTTGGTCCCCTGGTACTTCTGCACGCTTGCGCTTGCAAGATCGACCAAGGCCTTGTCCACGTCTCCGCCGTAGAGGATGTCCTTGCTGTCTGCCTCCTCGAGACTCGTGCCATTGGTTGACCTGACCGGTACGGACAACAACTGACCCCTTGCAATCTGATCGACGCGGGCTATGTGCTGCGGTTCGTCGAGGCCGCAGCCCGCCGGTAGCAATAGTGCCAATAGCACAGACGTCACCGTATAAAAGACGAGAAACGCGATTTCGGGGCGAGGGACGCGCTTCCAAGACGATATGGTCTTGCTCACAGAACTACCTCCGTGGGATAGCTAGCTTCGTTCCTTGCGCTCGCGCTCGTACTCCTCATACACGCGCAGCTCCCAGTCGCGGCGGCTCGCCTTGACCTCGGTGTCCAGGATGAGCCCGCAGGCGAGCAGCAGCGCCGCCAGGCCGCAGAAGGCGGTGGCAAGGATTGCCGTGGGAAGGCGGGGCACGAGGCCCGTGGCGCGGAACTCGACGATCACGGGGACGCCGAGGCACAAGCCGACCGCCAGCATGATGAGCGCGAGGAGCGAGAAGAAGCCCAGCGGCTTGTAGTCCTTGAAGAGGCTCGCGATCATGCGCAGGACCTTGGCGCCGTCGGAGAAGGTGGAGAGCTTGGAGACGGAGCCTTCGGGCCGGTCGCGGTAGTCGATGGGGACCTGGGCAATGCGCCAGCGCTTGTCGACGGCGTGGATGGAGAGCTCCGTCTCGATTTCGAAGCCCGGGGACAGCACGGGCAGCGTCTTCACGAAGGCGCGCGACATGGCCCGGTAGCCGGTCATCACGTCGGCGTACTCGAAGTGGTAGAGCACCTTGATGAGCCAGCGCACGAGGTCGTTGCCGAAGCCGTGGAAGGCGCGGCCGTTCTCGTCGCCGTAGGACCCGTTGGAGAGGCGGTCGCCCACCACGTGGTCGGCGGCCCCCTCGAGGATGGGGGCCACGAGGGCCGGCGCGGCCTCGGCCGGGTAGGTGTCGTCGCCGTCCACCATCAGGTAGCAGGTGTAGTCCAGGTCGCGAAACATCTGGCGCACCACGTTGCCCTTGCCCTGGCGGGGCTCGGGGACGACCCGGGCGCCGTGCACGCGGGCGATCTCGCCGGTGCCGTCGGAGGAGTTGTTGTCGTAGACCCACACGTCGGCGCCGGGCAGGCAGCGGCGGAAGTCGTCGACGACCTTGGCTATTGTCACGGCCTCGTTGTAGCAGGGGACGAGGACGGCGACGTCCTCGTATGTACGGTCGGGGTCGATCATCTACTCATCTCCCAGCTGGACGAGCCTTTCCAAACAGCGGGCCGAGGCCCTGCAGATCGCATTAATAATATGCTCTTCGAATGCGGATGGTGCAGCTCATTTCACCCTGCCGTCCCCGGCGCGTATGGTTCTGCCGTTTGTCTGAAAGGAGGCATGCCGGATAAAGCGTACATCCAACATCGCGGTATCTTTGATACGTATGTGGATAGCCGGGTGGATTCCGGCGCGACGGCACGACACACGGAGGGCACATGAAAGGCATCATCCTCGCAGGCGGCTCGGGCACGCGGCTATACCCGCTGACCATGGTCACGTCCAAGCAGCTCCTGCCCGTCTACGACAAGCCCATGATCTACTACCCGCTCTCCACCCTGATGCTGGCGGGCATCCGCGACATCCTCATCATCTCGACGCCGACGGACACGCCGCGGTTCGAGCAGCTGCTGGGCGACGGCAGCCAGTTCGGCATCTCGCTGAGCTACGCCGTGCAGCCGTCGCCCGACGGCCTTGCGCAGGCCTTCATCATCGGTGAGGAGTTCATCGGCGGCGACTCCTGCGCGCTCGTGCTGGGCGACAACATCTTCTACGGCAACGGCCTCTCGCGCCACCTGCGCCGCGCCGTGGAGTCGGCCGAGCGCGAGGGCGGCGCGACCGTCTTCGGCTACTACGTGGATGACCCCGAGCGCTTCGGCGTGGTGGAGTTCGATGCGGATGGCAAGGCGGTATCGATCGAAGAGAAGCCCGCGCAGCCCAAGAGCAACTACGCCGTGACGGGCCTCTACTTCTACGACAACCGCGTGTGCGAGCTGGCCAAGCAGGTGCGGCCCAGCGCCCGCGGCGAGCTGGAGATCACGACGCTCAACCAGATGTACCTGCAGGACGGCTCGCTTTCCGTGGTGACGCTGGGTCGGGGCTACGCCTGGCTCGACACCGGCACGATGGACAGCCTCTACGAGGCGGCCAACTTCGTGCGCACGCTCGAGGGCGCGCAGTCGATTATGGTGTCCGTGCCCGAGGACATCGCCTACCAGAACGGCTGGATCGGACGCGACGAGCTCGCGGCCGCCGCCGAGGCGTATGGCAAGAGCCCCTACGGCGCGCATCTGCGCCACCTGCTGGAGGGCAAGATCCGCAAGGACAGCAGGTTCGAGTAAGACAAACGGGGCGGGCGGCGGCTCGCGCGGGTCGACGGCGTAGGCTGCAGGCCCGCGGACTTCCTGAGTCCCGAGTGGCACGTCCGTCTTAGCGAGAGGAAATTATTGATGGCAGAGAACTTCGAACCACACCACATCCTGGTGACCGGCGCGGCTGGTTTCATCGGGTCCAACTTCGCGCACTACGTGGCGCGCGAGCACCCCGAGGTCCACGTGACCGTGCTGGACAAGCTGACCTATGCGGGCAACATCCACAACCTGGACGGCATCCCCGAGGGGCAGATGGACTTCGTGCACGGCGACATCTGCGACGCCGAACTGCTGGACCGCATCGTGCCCGACTGCGACGCGATCGTGCACTATGCGGCCGAGAGCCACAACGACAACTCGATCGCGGACCCCGAGCCCTTCGTGCAGACCAACGTCGTCGGCACCTTCCGGCTGCTGGAGGCCGCGCGCAAGTACGACGTGCGCTACCACCACATCTCGACCGACGAGGTCTACGGCGACCTGGCGCTGGACGATCCGGAGCGCTTCCACGAGGGCTCGCCCTACAAGCCCAGCTCGCCGTACTCGTCGAGCAAGGCGGCTAGCGATCACCTCGTGCGCGCCTGGGCTCGCACCTACGGCTTGCGCGCTACGATCTCCAACTGCTCCAACAATTACGGCCCCTACCAGCACGTGGAGAAGTTCATCCCGCGGCAGATCACCAACATCCTGTGCGGCATACGCCCCAAGCTGTACGGCGACGGGCGCAACGTGCGCGACTGGATCCATACCGAGGACCACAGCTCGGCGGTGTGGACCATCCTGACCCGCGGTGAGATTGGCGAGACCTATCTGATCGGTGCCGACGGCGAGAAGTCCAACATCGACGTCCTGCGCCTGATTCTGTCGCACATGGGCAAGAAGCCCGACGACTTCGACTGGGTGCGCGACCGCCCCGGCCACGACCGCCGCTACGCAATCGACTCCACCAAACTGCGGACCGAGCTGGGCTGGGCGCCTCGCCACACTGACTTTGAGAGCGGCCTCGACGTGACCATCGACTGGTACCGCGCCAACGAGGATTGGTGGCGCCCCGTGAAGGAAGCCACCGAGGCAAAGTACGCCAAGCAGGGTCAGTAGGAGAACGGCAGACGGCTGACCCAGCCCGCAACCGGCAAGTTCAGTGAGGCTGCACGGTCGGAGCGACCGGCGGCTCATTAGGAGGACACGTGGAATACGAGAAGCAGCTCGCGGCGCACGAGACCAACATTCCTGGAGTGATTGTCTTTGATCTCGCTGTGCATGGCGACCGTCGCGGGTGGTTCAAGGAGAACTGGCAGCGCGCTAAGATGCGTGAGCTGGGGTTGCCCGACTTCGGTCCCGTGCAGAACAACATCTCCTACAACGAGCAGCGCGGCGCAACCCGTGGCATCCACGCTGAGCCCTGGGACAAACTGATCTCCGTCGGCGCGGGCGAAATCTTTGGCGTGTGGGTCGACCTGCGACCGGGCGAGAGCTACGGGCAGGTCTACACCTGCCGGCTGGACCCTTCGCGCGCCATCTACGTGCCGCGTGGCGTGGGCAACGCGTACCAGGCGCTCGAGGACGGCACGGTCTATACCTACCTCGTCAACGCCCACTGGTCGCTGGAGCAGAAGGCGCAGTATACCTTTGTCAACCTCGCCGACCCCACGCTGGGCATCGAGTGGCCCATCCCGCTCGAGGACTCCGTGCGCTCCGACGCCGACCTCACGCACCCAATGCTCGCCGACGCTCGACCTATGGAACCGCGCAAGACCTTCGTGGTCGGCTCGCACGGCCAGCTGGGCCGCGCGCTACAGGCCGAAGTCGCGCGCCGCGGACTGGTGGGCTGGGAGTTCCACGACATCGATACCTTCGATATGTGCGACCCCGCCGCGTACGAGGCCATCGACTGGGAATCCTACGGGACGATCGTGAACGCCGCCGCTTTCACGGCTGTCGACCGCGCCGAGACCCCTGACGGACGCATCGCCGCATGGAAGATCAACGTGGCGGGCGTGGCCAACCTCTGCCGTGTGGCGCAGGAGCACCGTCTGACGCTCGTGCACGTGTCGAGCGACTATGTCTTTGACGGGGAGGCTGAGGTCCACACCGAAGATGAGGGCTTCGCACCGCTGGGCGTCTATGGCCAGACCAAGGCTGCAGGCGACGCGCTGGTGAGCCAGCTGGCACGGCACTTCATCGTGCGTTCGTCTTGGGTGATCGGCGACGGTAAGAATTTCGTGCGCACCATGATGGGCCTCTCGCGCCGCGTGGCGGTGGGCGAGCTGCCGCAGGTGACGGTCGTAAACGACCAACTCGGGCGCCTGACCTTCACGGATGAGATGGCGCGGGGCATCCTGTGGCTCCTCGGCTACCGCGAGGGCGTGGACGCGCTCTACGAGCCCTGCCCGCACGCCGCCTACGGCACCTACAACCTGACCGGCTCCGGCGCCGTCAAGAGTTGGGCCGAGATCGCCGCTGAGGTCTTTGACCTGACCTGCGGTAATGCCGACAAGGTCGTGCCCGTGACGACCGCCGACTACTACGCGAGCGCTGCCGGCCCCATCTCTCCGCGTCCCGTTCACAGTGCCCTCGCGCTCGACAAGATCGCGGCTGTCGGCTTTGCCCCCGCCGATTGGGAGCAGTCCCTGCGCGCCTACGTTGCCGCCGAGCTCGCCGTGGAGTAAGACATCCTGCCGACGTGCGCCGTCGTGCGTCGTGCGCCGTTGTCGCGGCAACGCTCGCGGGGGGGGTCACGCCGAGCTTACATCCATACGTCGTTTCAACTGGAGCAAATAAAGTAACCCGCAGGCGATTAACCTGCGGGTTTTCTTCATTTTACTTGTCTTCCTTCGTAGCGTAAGCCCCCAAAGAGGATAAGCGCGGACAGCACCTCAGCGCGGGCCATCTCGCTTCGAAGCCCGCTTCTCCCGCGAATCACTGTAAACCCCCCTTCTGGGCGAGGTCGGGCAAGGCTTCCTATCGGGCAATCTCGCTTCAAAGCCCACTTTCTCGCGAATCACTGTAAACTCCCCTTCTGGGCGAGGTCGGGCAACCCTCCCCTCCGGCAAATCTCGCTCTGAACGCCATTTTCGCGCGAATCGCTAAAAATAGACCTTCCGAGTGAGAGTCGACGGGGTGCCGTCAGCGGGGTCGGGCTGCAAGAGTAGTATTGGGTATCGCTCCAGCCGATCCGACCAGTGTACATATGGGTCAGCAGGAAAGAGAACCCACAGGTAATCGACCTGCGTGCTATTGGAGAAGAGACCCACAGGCGATCAACCCGCGTGCTTCTTTGGTTTGTCTGGCACGAGGCGTATCATGCTGCCAGCAAAGACGGGATAGGAAGGCGCGCGGGGATAGGAAAGTGCGCAGACGAACGAGGAGGAGCATGACACCGCAGCTGCACCTACATGTACTCGCGAGCGGGTCCAAAGGCAACGCGACCGTGATCGAGGGGCCCGAGGGGTCCGTGCTGGTGGACTGCGGGCTTTCGCGGCGGGAGCTGCACCGGCGTGCAGACGTGGAGGGCGTCGACCTCGGGCGGGTGCAGGCGCTGCTCCTGACGCACGAACATATCGACCATACCAAGGGCATCGAGGTCGTGAGCAAGTATTTCGATGGGGCGCTGGTGTCGACTGCGGGGACCGTCGGCGCGCGGCGATCGCTCGTGGGGCTGCCGTGGACGCTGATTGACGACGATGAGACTTTCTCGGTCGCGGGAATGGCGGTCCGTGCCTTTCCTACCAGCCACGATGTGGCCGACCCGATGGGTTTCCGTTTCTCGGTGGTCGACGAGGACGGCGAGGAGGTCGACGCAATCGGCTACTGCACCGACACCGGCTACCTGACCGATGAGGCCGCCTACGCGCTGCGCGGCTGCCGCGTCCTGGGCATCGAGGCCAACCACGACGTCGCGATGCTGCGCGATGGCGACTACCCTGGCTACCTCAAGGTGCGTGTGGGCGGCGATCACGGCCACCTCTCCAACGCGCAGGCGGCCGAGGCCCTGCCCGACCTGGTGACCGACGATACCGAGACGGTCGTGGCGCTGCATCTGAGCGAAAACAACAACCGACCCAGCGTCTGCGTGCGCACGCTCGCGGCAGCGGTCGGCGCGGAGCCCGTTTCGCTGACGGAGGCTCGCACGCCCGACGGGCGTCTTACCGTGTGCTGCGCTTCGCAGGAGGTTCCGCTGAGCGTGTGGTAGGCGCGGCTAGTCCTCCGCGTCCTTCTCATCCTCGTCCGTCTTCTCAAGCAGGGCAATCTCCTGGGCGAGCTGCTCGGTCTTGTCCGTGAGGCGGGATACGTCGCAGGAGAGGTTGAAGAGCTTCACCAGCATCAGGGCGATGATCGCGCAAAAGACGAAGTTGCTGGGGGAGAGGAAACCCAGCAGGCCCGAGAAGAAAAACGCGATCTGCGGGAAGATCGCAACCAGCGTGAGCAGCACGGCGCAGCAGACCCAAAAGACTGAGTCGGCGATGCGGATCTTGCGGCGTTTGACGCGGCGCACCACGACGGAGAGCGCGTAGATCGAGCCGATGATGAGTACGATGCGAAGGACGGGGGACAACGCGTCACCTTCCTATCTGAACCACTGGAAAAGCAGGAGCGAGATGCACGTGCGTGCCATGTAGGAGACGGAGCTCCACGAGTTGAGGTAGGACTCGCCGCCCTGGCGGTCGCGCATCTGGGCAGGGACCTCGACCACCTTGGCGCCCTTGCGCATGAGGAGGCTGATCGTGTCGGGCTCGGGCGCGATGTCGAACTCGCGGACGAATTTCTCGATCATCGCGCGATTGTACATGCGCATGCCAGAGGTCGGGTCCTGGATGGTCTGGCCGGTGGCGCGCCGGATGAGCCAGGTGATGAGCTTGGCGCCGATGCCGCGGGCGCCCTTGGCACCGCTGCCGGCAAGGCCGCGGCTGGCGATCACGATGTCGGCCTGCTGGTCGCGCATGGCCTGGGCCATCGGGGCGATCGCCTGGGGCAGGTGCTGGCCGTCGGCATCGAACTGCACCGCGGCGTCGTAGCCGTGGCGGTAGGCGTATTTCATGCCGCAGCGGACGCCCGAGGCGAGGCCCGTATTGACGGGGAGGTCGACGTGGCTCAGGTGCAGGTCGTCGCAGATCTTGGGCGTGTCGTCGCGCGAGCCGTCGTTGATCACGAGGTAGTCCACGTCGGGGCAGACTTCGGTGAGGCCGCGGACGGTGTCCGCGAGGCACGCTTCCTCGTTGTAGGCGGGGATGATGACGAGCAGCTTCAAGACGGACCTTTCTGCGGGTGGCGCGGGTGGCGCGGGTGGCGCGGGTGGTGCGACGTGCGGCGCGCTGCGGGCGTGTGCCGTGACGCGAGCGCGTGGCGCAAGCACACGACGTGCGACGCACTTACATCGTCCCATGTTACCGCAAAGGTGTGAGCGCTGGTTCTTCTTCATGCGGCTGCCAGACTGGGACAAACGGCATTTTGACGGATGTAAGTCTTGTTGACATGTATCTGGCGGCAGTCTGGCAGCAGACGAGTGGAGGGCTGGTGCCAGCCTCTCGCTAGACTTGCGGCAGGCTGACGGCAGTCTTGCGGCAGTCTGGCGAAGCTTGCGGCAAACTGCGCAACTTGCGTAAAACTGGCATGAACTTGCAAAAAATATTTCATAATATAGCCTGCTAGCTTGCAAAAGTATTTCTGAGTAATTCAATAATTACGCTTGCGCAGACACGCATTTTCGGTAGCGTTGGCGTATGGACGTTTTTCTTTGCGGAAGGACCGCGCTGGACGTCTACTTCCTCGGCAGAGAGGTGCTGGGGCCGGATTTCTACTCGCGGATGAGGCGCGTGGAGGTGAGGTCGCTCGAAGGGTGCGCGCATACAGCGCGGCAGGTCGCGGGGTGTGAGCTCGGCTTTTTGAGGCTGCTGCATACGGGGAAGGTCGATGTCCTGGTCCCATCACGACGCATGTGCCACCGGTCGACGATGGTACGGCACCACGTGTGGAGCAGCGAGCTGCCTGGGGGTGCCTTCTTGTGGTGTGCGCCGAGCGTGTATATCGCGTCGCCGGAGTTTCTGGCGCTGACGCTGGCGGACGAAATGGACAGGTATTCCCTGCTGCAGCTCTGCATGCAGCTGTGCGGTACGTACGCCAACTCGCTCACGGCGCCGCACGGTATGGTCAAGCACCCGAAGCTCTCAAATCGCGACCGGATGTGGACAATGGCGGAGTACGGCGCCCATCATCCGGGACGGAATAATTTCATCTGGGCTGCACGGCATGTGATGGAGGGTGCGGCGTCCCATACTGAGGCGGGTGTCGCATTGCTGCATACGATGCCTTGGCAAGTGGGCGCCTACGCGCTGCGCCCTTTCACGCTCAACCGGCGCGTCGACTACGACGAGCCCAATCGCCATGCGACTGGCGCTGACGGATGCTACGTCGACATGCTTGACGAGGGCACGCGGTTCGGCTGGGAATACCAGGGCGAAGAAGGGCATTCCGACGTAGCCGGCGGTGCGCCGTACGATACGGTGAACCGCGCGCGGGCGGCGGGGTTGTGGGGCGGTGGCGCCGGCGACCCGCGGGGTGGCAAGGCCGGAGGCTCCTCGGACGGTGACCGCGGCGGTGCGCAGGGCGGCGGTTCTTCTTCCCAAATCGACGAACCCGAAATCCTGATGAGTTACGGCGCGGATCAGCTGGAGAACGATACGCGCAAGTTCGCCGCGCTCCGCGACTTGGGCTACGACGTGCGCCCGCTGGTGTGGGGTCAGATTGCGACCGTGGGCGAGTTCGACCGGGTGGCGCGCGTGACGGCGGAACGGCTCGGAGTGGATATCGGGGCGCGACACGCCTTTTCGGACGATCCCGAGATGTTGCGGCGCCGGGTGGAGCTGCATCGTGGCCTCTTGCTGCGGCGATTCTATTGGGAGAGGCTATAGCGATCGCCGGCGATAGTTGCGCCTGACGAATTCGGCGACTGGCGGGCGGGCGAAAAGCGGTGCTGCCGTGGTGAAGACGCGAAGACCCATGGGCTTGTTGGTGGAGCGGACTGCCGGCTGGGATTGCGTGGACTGAGGCTAGACGAGCCTGTGCCAATGGCTGCTGGCTGGGCCCGCGCAGACGGTTGCCGTTGGGCAAACGTTTTACGCTTGGCTGCCGAGGCCATGCAGACGCAACGGGGGGTCGTGGGGCGCTATGCTGGTCTTCTTATCCCCAATCCCCCGTTGCGGCTGTAAAGGTGATACAGACGGGATAGGGGACCGGGACAAAAAGGCCCATATAAATCGCGCGGATCCCCCGTTGCGGCTGTAGGCGCTTACAGACGCAACGGGGGATCCGGCAAGGAAACGCCAGATAAAACTCGCGGGGGTATCGTTGCGTCTGTATCCGCGATACAGACGCAACGGGGGATTGAGGGGGAAACGGGCAGGTCAGGGGTATCTGATCCCCCGCTGTGTCTGTATGGGATTCGGGGTGAGGTGACGATGGGGCATGGCGTGCCGCGTGAAAAGCGGGACATTGCCATGGATGGATTGGAAGACATGCAGGTAAACGGGCAGGTAAACGGGTAGACTGGGAGTTCGAGAGGGGGCGGCGATGCCGAGCGTGGCGAAGAGATACGGTGCAGGCGCAGGCGCGTACGGGAACGGCGCGGGTTTGCGCGGAGGCCAGGGGTCCGGTGGCGCAGGCGGCCGTGGGACCGGCGCAGGCGGCCGTGGGACCGGCGCGGGAGCGCGCGGAGCCGGCGCGGCACCGGGCGGCGACGAGCTGCGCGCGCCCGTAGTGCTGATGGTGTCGGGCGGCGCGGACTCGACGGCGCTGCTTGTCTTGGCGGCGACATCGGCGCTGGACATCGGCGACGGCCGCGGCCCCGCCCGGATCGCGCGCGAGCGGCTGCACGTCCTCCACGTCAACCACCAGCTGCGCGGCATCGACGCCCAGGAGGACGAGGAATACGTGCGCGAACTCGCGGCGCACTACGGCATCCCGTGCACAGTGCGGCGCGCGGACGTGGCGGCGCTGGCGGCCTCGTCGGACGGCAACGTCGAGAACGCGGGGCGCGAGCTACGTTACGCCGCGGCGGCAGAGCTGGCCAACGAGCTCTCGGAGCAGCTGGGGACGCCGCGTTCGGCCGCGCGCATCCTCACGGCGCACACGGCCGACGACCGCGCCGAGACCTTCTTTATGAACGCGATGCGCGGGACCGGGCCGGCCGGCCTCGCGTCGATTCCGCGCCAGCGCAACCGCATCGTGCGCCCCCTGCTGGACCGTACCCACGAGGAACTGTGCGACCTGCTGCGGATGCGGGGCCTCGTGTGGCGCGAGGACGACACCAACCGCGACACGCGCTACCTGCGCGCTTATGTGCGGCACGAGGTGATGCCCGTGGTCCGCGCGCGCAACCCGCGCGTCAGCGCGAGCCTCGGTGCGACTTGCGACATTCTCTCCGACGAGGACGCGTACCTGACCCAGGTGGCCGCGCGCGCCTACCGCGAGCTCACGCGGCGCGAGGGGCCTGGCATGGTGGCGCTCGACGCGGGGCGGCTCGCGGCGGCCGAAGTGGTGATCGCGCGGCGCGTGGTGCGGCGGGCGATCCTGGCCGTAGCGCCCTCGGCGCGTATTGAAGCGCAGCATGTAGCTGCGGTTTTGCGGCTTGTGGCGGCGGGGCGCGGGTCCGCGCAGGTCGCCGAGGGCGTGGATGTGCGTGTGGAATACGGGCTACTTTTTGTCCGCGCGGGGAAGAGGAACGTGGCGCTCGGCGGCTCGGCGCGTGGTGCGGCGAGCGGGCGCGACGGCGCGGCAGGCGGTGGATTGACAGCCGGTGGTGGCGCTGTGGGCGGTATAGCGCCAGGTTCGTCGGGCAGCGCAGGGAAGACGGACATGGCGCTCGACGGCATCGGCGGGTGGCTCGAGGTGCCGGCGCCGAGCGAGGCGCGCACCGCACCGGACGCGGCGGGCCGGCTCGCGGTAGCGGACGGACGTGTGCTGGTGGTCCGCCTGACCCAGGTGCCACGCGGGGCGGACCCGGTGGCCCTGGCCCGAGCGCACGGGCAGGAGTGGGGCGGCGCGTCCGTCTTGCTGGATGCGGAGGCGGCGGGCGTGGACCCCGCGCGCGGCGGCCGGCTGTGGGTGGATGCGCCGGCGGCGGGCGACGTGCTGTGCCCGCTCGGGATGCACGGGCAGAGCAAGAAGCTGTCCGACCTGCTTAACGAGGCAAAGATCCCCGCGGCGGATCGGCCGCGCGTGCCCGTGGTGCGTACGTCGCCGACGGGGCGCGTGGTGTGGGTCGCGGGCGTGCGCGCGGACGAGCGCGCGAAGTGCACGCCGCGGACCAGGCAGCTGCTGGAATTCATTTACGTGCCCGCGTCTGCACTCGCGGAGCGGCCGGGGGAGTAAGCAGCCGCCGCGATAAATAGTAAGCAGCCGCCGCGATAAATAAATACTTGCATGTTTCAAGTACGTGCTGCCGCTCGGGCTGATGGACGCGCGCAAAACCCGATGTTGTAGACTTAAACGTTGTCGAGAAGAGGAGCGCCTGGCGGCTGGAGTAGCCGGACGCACATCGTCGGCGGGCGGTGGGCACGCGCGGAGACGCGAGCGGACTGCATCGGGCCGTCGGGCGAAAGGGGTAGGCATGGCAGAGGAGCTGCATCCGGATATCGAGAGCATCGTGCTCTCCGAGGAGGACATCAAGGGCATCGTCGAGCGCGTGGGCGACGAGATCACGCGCGACTACGCGGACAAGAACCCGCTGTGCATCGCGGTCCTCAAGGGCGCGGTCGTCTTCACCGCGGACATCATCCGCGCGATCAAGTGCCCGATGGCGATCGACTTCATGGCGGTGTCGAGCTACGGCGAGGGCGTGAAGTCGTCCGGCGTCGTCCGCATCGTCAAGGACCTGGACACCAAGATCGAGGGCCGCGACGTGCTGATCCTGGAGGACATCCTGGACTCCGGCCTCACGCTCAGCTACCTGATCCGCAACCTCAAGGCGCGCGGCCCCAAGTCGGTGCGCGTCGCGACCTTCCTCGTGAAGGACATCGAGGGCAAGCGCCCCGCCGTCGACCCGGCCTACGTCGGCGCGCACGTGCCCGACGCGTTCATCGTCGGCTACGGCCTGGACTACGCCGAGCGCTACCGCAACCTGCCGTACATCGGCGTGCTCAAGCCCGAGGTGTACGAGAAGTAAGTGTACGGCGCGGCACGCGGGCATCGCGCAGCGAAGACACACGTCGCGGCCGCGCGCACAGTGAGGAGTAATCCTTTGGCGAACAATCTCAACGACAGGCCGCCGGCGCCCGGGGGAATGGGTGACGGCGGTAGCAACGGCGGCTCCGGCAGTGGCGGTGACCGCGGCAATCGCGGCGTCGGCAACGGCGCAGGCGCCTCCGGCGACCGCGGGCCCGACGGAGGCGGCCGCCGCACCAGGGGTATCGTCTACCTGGTGCTGCTGATCGCCTTTGCAGCCTACCTCGCCTACAGCATGGCGCCCAACATCATCGGTTCTTCTTCGGCGGCGACGCTCTCTACCAGCGAGTTCGTGACCGCGGTCAAGGACGGGCGCGTGGACGAGGTGACCTACGCCACGGCGGACGGCAGCCTCAAGGGCACCTACTGGAAGACGGACAAGGCGCGCGACAGCAAGAAGGAGCCGGTCGAGTTCCGGAGCTACTACGTGGGCGCCGACAGCCTGCAGGAGCTGATGGCGCGGCACCCGTCGACCGAGTTCAAGATCGACACGACGGACGGCAGCCTGTGGGAGACGCTGCTCGTGACCGTGGTGCCCACGCTGGTGCTCGTGATCGTCTTTGTGTACTACATGAACCAGATGAACAGCCAAAACGGCCGCGCGATGCAGTTCGGCCGGACCAAGGCGCGCACGACCGAGGAGACCCGGCCCAAGACCAAGTTCAGCGACGTGGCGGGCATCGACGAGGCCGTGGAGGAGCTCAAGGAGATCCGCGACTTCCTGCGCGAGCCCGAGCGCTACCAGAAGATGGGCGCCAAGATCCCGCACGGCGTGCTGCTGGTGGGCCCTCCGGGCACGGGCAAGACCCTGCTCGCCAAGGCTGTGGCCGGCGAGGCGGGCGTGCCCTTCTTCTCCATCTCGGGCTCGGACTTTGTCGAGATGTTCGTGGGCGTCGGCGCGAGCCGCGTGCGCGACCTCTTCAAGCAGGCAAAGGAGGCGGCGCCCTCGATCGTCTTTGTCGACGAGATCGACGCCGTCGGCCGCCAGCGCGGCACGGGCCTCGGCGGCGGCCACGACGAGCGCGAGCAGACCCTCAATCAGCTGCTGGTCGAGATGGACGGCTTCGAGGACAACCAGGCCGTGATCCTGATCGCCGCGACCAACCGCCCCGACGTGCTGGACCCCGCGCTGCTGCGCCCGGGCCGCTTTGACCGCACCGTGACCGTGGACCGCCCCGACGTCAAGGGCCGCGAGCAGATTCTGCGCGTGCACGCGGCGAATAAGCCCCTAGCACCCGAGGTCGACTTCGAGCGCCTGGCAAAGCTGACGCCGGGCTTCTCGGGCGCGGACCTGGCCAACCTCATGAACGAGTCTGCCCTGCTCGCCGCCCGCGCGCACAAGGACTCCGTCGGCATGGCCGAGATCGAGGAGGCTATGGAGCGCGTGATCGCCGGCCCCGAGCGCAAGAGCCGCGTGATGACCGAGAAGGAGCGCCGCACGATCGCCTACCACGAGGCGGGCCACGCGCTGGTCGGCCACGTGCTCGAGAACAGCGACCCCGTCCACAAGATCACGATCATCCCGCGCGGCCAGGCGCTGGGCTACACGATGCAGCTGCCGGAGGAGGACCATTTCCTGCAGACGCGCGGCGCGATGCTCGACGAGGTCACCACGCTGCTGGGCGGCCGCTCGGCCGAGGAGCTCTTCTGCGACGACATCACCACCGGCGCCTCCAACGACATCGAGCGCGCCACCAAGCTGGCCCGCGGCATGGTCACGCGCTACGGCATGAGCGACGCGCTGGGCGCGCAGGTCTTTGGCGAGGCGCAGCACGAGGTCTTCCTGGGCCGCGACCTGGCCGACCACCAGGACTACTCCGCCGAGACCGCCAAGCGCATCGACGACGAGGTCGAGCGCGTGATGCGCGAGGCTCACGCACGCGCCCGCGAGGTGCTGGAGGCCCGCAGCGACCAGATGGACCAGATGGCCGCCGTGCTGCTGGCGCGCGAGACCGTGGAGGGCCCCGAGCTGGACGCCCTGCTCAACGGCACGTGGGACGCCTACGTGGCCGAGCACCCCGAGGCCGCGATCGACGAGGCGAAGACGGACGGTGCGGCCGCGGCTGCCGACGGAGCGAAGACGGACGGCGCGGCTACAACTGGCGACGCGCCGAAGGACCTGCCCGACGACGAGACCCTGATCGCCGAAGCGGCCGCTGCTGCCGCCGCCCGGACCGAGGCCGACGAGGCATCCGAGGCTTGCACCGAGGCTGAGACGCCGGTTGAGGCTGAGACGACGGCTGACCCCGCCACCGCGGAGCCCGAGAGCGCCGCGTCCGTCTTACCTGAGGAAAAGAACGAGGAGTGATCATGAGCATTAACGAGAAGAGCTACGCCTACGGCGCATCCAAGTCGTCCATCCGCGAGATCGCTGCATACGGCGCGCGCCGCAAAGCCGAGATCGGTGCCGAGAACGTCTACGACTTCTCGATCGGCAACCCGTCCGTGCCCGCGCCTGCGCAGGTCCGCGAGTCGATCGCCCGCGCGCTGGAGCTGCCGCCGACCGAGCTGCACGGCTACACGCCCGCCTCGGGCACGCCCGCCGCGCGCAAGGCCGTGGCCGACTCGCTCAACCGCCGTTTCGACGCGGGTGCCGACGCCGGTGATCTTTACCTGACCTGCGGTGCCGCCGCGGCCATCTCGATCTCCTTCCACGCGATCGTCAACCCCGGTGACGAGGTCATCGTGATCGCGCCGTACTTCCCGGAGTACCGCGTGTGGATCGAGACCGCCGGCGCCACCTGCGTGGAGGTTCTCGCCGACCAGGACACCTTCCAGATTGACACCGCCGCGGTCGAGGCCGCCATCACGCCCCGCACCAAGGCCGTGATCATCGACTCGCCCAACAACCCCTCGGGCGCCGTCTACTCCGCCGACAACCTGGCCGCCCTGGCCGAGGCGCTCACGCGCAAGAGTGCCGACCTCGGGACCGACATCTACCTGGTGTCCGACGAGCCCTACCGCGACATCGTCTACGGCTGCGAGGTCCCCTGGGTGCCCAAGTTCTACGGCCGCACCATCGTCACCTACAGCTACTCAAAGTCGCTCTCGCTGCCGGGTGAGCGCATCGGCTGGGTCTACGTGCCCGCCACCAACCCCGACCACGACCGCCTCATCCCCGCCGTCGCGGGTGCGGGCCGCAAGCTGGGCTTTGTCTGCGCGCCGGCGCTTTTCCAGCGCGTGCTGATCGACTGCGTGGACGTGCCGGCCGACGTTGCGAGCTACGCGCGCAACCGCGAGGCCCTCACGAGCGGCCTCTCCGAGCTGGGCTACCACTACATCGAGCCGCAGGGTGCCTTCTACCTGTGGGTCCAGGCGCTCGAGCCCGACGCGGAGGCTTTCTTTGAGCGCGCGAAGCAGCTCGAGCTGCTGCCCGTGGCGTCCGACAGCTTCGGCTGCACGGGCTGGGTCCGTCTGGGCTATTGCTGCGACTACGAGACGATCGTCAATTCCATGCCCGCGTGGAAGAAGCTCAAGGAGAGCTACGCATAAGGAGGTACCATGCCAAGTCCGAGGGCTCGGGAGCGTCAGTATCGCTGCGACGTGCACACGCACACGCTGTACTCGCGGCACGCGTACTCGACTCTGGAGGAGAACGTGCGCGAGGCGGCCGAGCGGCGCATCGAGCTGCTGGGCGTGACGGAGCATTTCTCGGATATGCTCTTTCCCACGCGCGACCTGCGCAATTACCAGTACTTCGTGAACCTCGGCTGCTGGCCGCGCAGTTGGCATGGGCTCACGCTGCTGCGCGGGGTCGAGGCTGACATCGTGGACCTGGACGGGCGGCTGTACGGGTACGACATCCCGTTCAGCTGGTTCGGGCGCGGCGTGGGCACGGGACCCGACTCGCTGAAGGACGTGGTATTCCGCAACGTGGACTACGCGATTGCGAGCGTGCACGACCACGGCTGGGCCGACGATGCGCCGATCGCCCGGACCACCGAGATGTACATCCGCGCGCTGTCCGACCCGCGCGTGCTGATCGTGGGGCATCCGGGCCGCGCCGGCGTCCCCTTCGAGCTCGACCCAGTGCTCGAGGCCGCGCGCGACCAGCACAAGCTGATCGAGATCAACGAGCACAGCCTCAACACGCCCGAAGGCCGTGACCGCTCGTATGTCCCGTGCCGGCGGATCGCCGAGCGCTGCGCCGAGCTGGGTGTGGGCATCGCCGTCAATACCGACGCGCACATCTCCTACGACGTGGGCCGCTTCGAGGCGGTGCCCGCGATGCTGGACGAGATCGACTTCCCCGCGAAGCTCATCGCCACGCGCTCGGCTGACTCCTTCCTCGCGGCCCTCGATGCCGCCGGCCTGCACGTGGAGCTGTAAGGGGACGACGCTGCGGCGGCTGCGGCGGCTGCGGCGCCGTGGGAGTGCCGTGGCGCCGTGACGGCGCGCGACCGTAGGGACAAGTGGTCCTCGCGGAAAAATAGGGGCCGCTTCAACGAAATCGGCAAAAGCTGGCAAAAATTTTGCTTCGACAAATGCCTTAAATCAAAGCTGGCAAAAATTCTCGCGTGAAAACCGCACAAAATCAAGGTCGGCAAAAATAATCAAGGCTCGCAAAACAAATCAAGCTAGAATAAAGACGTAGCAACCGCATCGTCAATCGGAGCAATTGCGATGGCCGAGATGTTCGAGAATCCCTTCACCCCTTCCTTTGGCGAGGTCCCCGCAATCATGGCTGGTCGGCAGCAGGTCATCAGCGACCTCCGAAAATCGTTCGACTCAGCCACTCGCCGTCCGGAACTCACCACGCTCATTTCAGGGGCGCGCGGTACCGGAAAGACCGCCCTTCTGGCATTGGCGGCGGAGATGGCCGCTGCGAGGGGATGGGTTGTGGCGAATATCACTGCCGTTCCCGGGATGCTCGACGATATCCTCGAGCGTTCGCGGGCCGCGGCACGGGAGCTTGTCGCGCAGCAAAGCGACCGTAGGGTGACGGGCGTCGGCATCGGGGTGGCCGGAGCGAGCGTCAATGTGACGTGGGACCGTGCGGAGCACGGGGACGGCAACTGGCGGACGCAGATGACAGGGCTGCTTGATGTGCTCTCGGAGCACGGGACGGGGCTGCTCATCACGGTGGACGAGGTCCGCGCGAGCGAGCAGGATCTCATCCTACTCGCGGCCAATTACCAGCAGTTTGTGCGCGAGGGGCGCAAGGTCGGCCTCATCATGGCGGGCTTGCCGCACTATACGTCGGCCCTGATTCAGGACGAGTCGGTCTCTTTTCTGCGGCGGGCGCACCAGGTGCATCTCGCCAAGGTGCCCGACTACGAGGTGGAGAGCGCGCTGCGCAAGACCATCATCCAGGGTGGACGGACGGCCAGTGATGAGCAGCTCGCCCGTTGCATCGAGTCGATTGAGGGCTTCCCGTACATGCTTCAGCTCGTGGGCTATCGCGTGTGGGACGCCAACCCCTTTACGGAAGAGATATCCGACGAGGATACGACGCGCGGCATCGCTGTCGCAAAAGCTGAGCTCAGGGATCAGATACTCTTGCCGACGCTCGCGGACCTTTCGACGAACGACCGGGAGTTTCTCAAAGCCATGCTTGCGGATGAGGGGTCCAGCGCGCCGGAAGATATCGCACGGCGGATGGGAAAGACAAGCTCATACGCCTCGCAATACAAGCGCCGTCTGCTCGAGGAGGGCGTCATCGTGCCAAGGCCGGACGGGAGGCTTGCCTTCGCGCTGTCTCCCATGCGCGATATCCTGCGGGAGTTTGCGTAGCGTCGGGTTGTTGCGAGGCGTACCTAGCAACCGCATCGGATGGTGGCTTAGCGATCTCCGCTTGCGCGACTGCCAAAGAGGTAGACGATCGAGACAAAGACAAACACGGTGGCGGCGTAGGGCTGACCGACTGCGACGCACAGTAGCGCGATGGCGGCGATGATGAGCGCGCCGATCTGCCGGCTCTCGAGCTTGTGCTTCTTCGGATTGCCTGCCATGCTACATCCCCTTGGCTGCTAAAAAATTCGTGGCCCGTTTAGAGGTTGCCCCCGCTATTGACGTCATTGTACCCACGCGCCACCAGGATACTTGTATGCGCCCCGAGCCAGGCGGCGCCCTAAGCGGGCATCTCGACGCGTTACGTCAAACTGGCATCGAAAGTACGGTCGGGCGGTGCCGCCCGTGGCGAGCCGTTCTTCCGATGGGGTTTCGCCGCGAATCGCTGCAAACCGACCTCGGAAGCGCGACGCTCAGCCCCGCGAGGAAAGACAATCGTTCTTCGGACGGGGGATTACAGCGAATCGCGGCAAAGTGGCCTCTGGAGAACGATGTCCTTCTTTGCGCGGAGAGGAAATCGTTCTTCCGACGGGGAAACGCCGCGAATCGCTGCGAAGTGCTGTCGGAAGAACGGTGGCTGTCCTTGCGTGCGCATGCAATCGCTCTTCCGATAGGGGATTGCAGCCGGGCGTTGCGACCAGATGCTGCAAATCGTCCTCGGGAGCGCGGGCTGCTTCTCGCGCGTCCCCTCTCCTGCTGATTACTTCTCACATGGGTCCTCTCACGCGGCCCCCTCCTGCGTGCCCACCTGCGAATTACCTCACGCAGGCCCCCTCACGCGGACACTCGCGCGGACCCTCGCGTGCCCCGAGTGATGGGAATCAGGGGAAGACACCCGGCGCAGACGCACCGCGGCGGCGCGCGTCGGTACAATGGGACGCATGCTGATCAATAGAGTCTCGCGGCAGCTGCTTGCCGCCCCCGAATTGATGCCCCTCCTCCACGAGCTGCGCGCCGGCCACGACGCTTCGCTCGCGGTGGCCCAGTCCGCCCGCCCGCTGGTCGTGGCGGCGCTGTGGGCTGCCGACCCGCGCCCCTGCCTCTTTGTGGTGTCGGGCGAGGAGGCCGCCGACCGAGCCGCCCGCGCACTCGCCGCCTGGGTCGGGCGCGAGCATGTGGCCCGCTACCCCGAGCGTCGCGACCTCCCCTGGTCCGACAAGCCCGCCGACGACGCGGTGGTCGGCGCCCGCTGCGCCGCCGTCACCCATCTTTCTGCAGGTGACAAGGTCATTGTGGTCGCGAGCGCGCACGCTCTGCTTCGCCGCGTGCCGCCGGTGGGGTCGGGCTATTTCGCCAGCGCGACCTTTGCGGTGGGCGACGAGGTGGACTTCGAGGACGTGGGCCGCCTGCTCGTGGGCATGGGCTACGCCGACGCGGGCGACACGACCGACGTCAACGCCCCCGGCCTCTTCCACGTGCACGGCGACGCGGTGGACGTCTTCCCCGCGCAGGCCACGAGCCCGGTGCGCGTCGAATTCTTCGGCGACGAGGTCGACCGCGTGCGCCGCATGGTGGCCTCCACCGGCCAGACCATCGGCGAGCTGCCCGAGGTCACCATCGTGCCCTGCCGCGAGTTGGCCCTCACGCCGCGGACGATCGCCAACGCCAGTCGCGCCCTCTACAACCGCGCGCAGTCCAGCGACAAAGTGGCCGCCGACCTGGAGCTCATCACCCAGGGGGCCGCCGCGCCCGCGCTCGACCAGTACCTGCCCGAGCTCTACGGCAAGACGGCCTCGCCGCTCGACCACATGGGCCCCGACACGCTGGTCGTGCTGGCCGAGCCCCGCGCGCTCTTCGACGACTGCGCGCGCGTCTACGACGAGACGAGCGTCGCCGCCAACGCCTCCCGCATCCGCGTCGACGGCCTCTACACCTCCCCGCGCGACCTGGACTTCGGCCGGCAGCAGCGCCTGTCGCTCGCGTCCATGCTGCGCGCGGGCGCCGGCAACACTACCGCTGAGCTGCAGATACGCCAGCCGGGCATCGCGGGTGCCAGCTCCAAGCTGCTGGGCCGCGTGCGCCAGATGGTGCGCGACGACATGGCCGTGCTCTTCGCCGTGCCCGACCGCGGCGCGCGCGAGGCGCTCGAGCTGACCTTCAACGACGAGCAGATCGCCTTCACCGAGTCGCTCGGCACGGCGCCGGAGAACCGCACGCCCGTCTTGACCGCGGCGGAGGACGCAAAGAAGGTCGGTGCCGGTGCGAGGTCCGGCGTCGCGAAGACAAACGATGCGGACGTCAGCGCGGCGCGCGCCGCCGCCCGTCAGACGGTTGTCCCGCTCAAGCACGGCATGGTGACCTTCATCGACGCGCCGGTGCCCGCGGGCGTCGTGGTGCCCGGCGCGGGCTTGGCCGTGCTCTCGGTCTCGGACCTCACGGCCCGCATGGCCAAGAGCCGCCGCCGTGTGCGGCGCGTGGACCCCACGAGCGTGACCTTCCCCTTCAAGCCGGGCGACTACGTGGTCCACGCCACGCACGGCATCGCGCTTTTTGCCGACATCGTGCGCCAGGAGGTGGGCGGCCGCGAGCGCGACTACTTCCTGCTGGAGTACGCCGGCGGCGACAAGCTCTACGTGCCGCTCGAGCAGGTCGACCGCATCACGCGCTACATCGGCCCCGACGGCTCAGCCCCGCGCCTCACGCGCCTCAACACCGCCGACTGGTCGCGCGCCACCGGCAAGGCCCGCCGCTCGGCCAAGAAGCTCGCCTTCGACCTCGTGGACCTCTACACCCGCCGCTCCACGGTGGCGGGCTACGCCTTCAGCCCCGACACGCCCGCGCAGGCCGACATGGAGGCCAGCTTCCCGTACGACGTGACGCCCGACCAGGCGACCGCGATCGCCGACATCAAGGCCGACATGGAGGCCCCGCGCCCGATGGATCGTCTTCTCTGCGGTGACGTGGGCTTCGGCAAGACGGAAGTGGCGCTCCGGGCCGCCTTCAAGTGCTGCCAGGACGGCAAGCAGGTCATGGTCCTGTGCCCCACCACGATCCTGGCGCAGCAGCATTTCGAGACCTTCTTTGCGCGCTTTGCCCCCTTTGACCTGGACGTGCGCGTACTCTCGCGCTTCGTGACGCCCGCGCAGCAGCGCCAGGCGCTCAAGGGCTTCGCCGAGGGCGACGTCAACGTCCTAATCGGCACGCACCGGCTCCTCTCCGCCGACGTCAACCCCCACGACCTGGGACTGGTGGTGATAGACGAGGAGCAGCGCTTCGGCGTGCAGCACAAGGAGCAGCTCAAAAACATGCGCGAGCAGGTCGACGTGCTCACGCTCTCGGCCACGCCCATCCCGCGCACCATGCAGATGGCGATGTCGGGCGTGCGCGACATGAGCCTGATTCTCACCCCGCCGCCCGGCCGCCTGCCCGTGAAGGTCACGGTGGGGGAGTACGACCCCGACGTGGTCTCGGCCGCGATCCGCACCGAGCTCGCGCGCAAGGGCCAGGTCTACTACGTCTCCAACCGCGTGCACACGATCGGCGACGCCGTGGACCGCGTGGCGGCCGCCGCGCCCGAGGCCCGCATCGGCGTGGCGCACGGCAAGATGACGTCCGCGCAGGTGGAAGACGTGATGATGCAGTTCGAGGCCCACGACATCGACGTGCTCGTGGCGACCACGATCATCGAGAGCGGCATCGACAACCCGCACACCAACACGCTGATCATCGAGGACAGCCAGCGCCTGGGCCTCGCGCAGCTCTACCAGCTCAAGGGCCGTGTGGGCCGCGGGCGCGTGCAGGCGTACGCGTATTTCATGTTCCCGCCGGAGCTGCCGCTGACCCCCGAGGCCACCGACCGCCTGACCGCCATCAACGAGTACCAGGACCTGGGCAGCGGCATGAAAATCGCCATGCGCGACCTGGAGATCCGCGGCGCCGGCTCGCTCATGGGCGGCGAGCAGCACGGCAACCTCTCCAGTGTGGGCTTCGACCTCTTCACGCAGATGCTGGCTCAGGCCGTGGCCGAGGCGCGCGGCGAGGCGGGCGAGGACCTCGCGCAGGCGGAGGTCACGATCAACCTGCCCGCGGACTTCTACCTGGCCGAGGAGTACCTGCCCGACGTCGACCGCCGCGTGCTCGCGTACCGCAAGCTGGCGGGCGCCACCGAGCTCGCCGACATCGACGCGCTGCAGCACGAGACCGAGGAACGCTACGGCGCGCTGCCGCTGGCCGGCCGCAACCTCTTCGACCGCGCGCGCATCCGCGTGCGTGCGGCGCGCCTGGGCGTCACGTCCGTCTCGCTCACGGGCGGCCGCATCATCTACAAGGGCATCGAGGTCCCGCGCCAGGTCGCGCTCGCGCTCAAGGAGCGCCGCGCCCTCTACTACGCGAAGTCGCACGAGCTGCGCTACCCCTTCCACCGCGAGGCCGAGCAGCTGCTGCCCATCGTGCTCGGCGTGCTGGAGCAGGTCGGCGGCGACGACGAGGCCGACGATTAGGAGATCAACATGGCAACGACCGATAGCGTGGACGCGGAGACCCGCGAGCGGGCGGGCGCGCCGGGGACGCACCCCGAGTTCGACCGGCTGGTGCGCACGATCTGGCGGCTGCGCCAGCCCGACGGCTGCCCGTGGGACCGCGTGCAGACGCACGAGAGCATCTCCAAGAACATGATCGAGGAGGCCTACGAGGCCGTTCAGTGCATCGCCGACGCCGACGAGACCCACCTGCGCGAGGAGCTGGGCGACGTGCTGGAGCAGGTGCTGCTGCACGCGCAGATCGCCGCGGACGGCGGCGTGGCGGGCGGCACCGGCGGCGCCTACGATATCGACGACGTCTGCCGCGACCTCAACGAAAAGCTCGTGCGGCGGCATCCGCACGTCTTCGGCGACCCCGAAGTGGTCGGCGCCGTGGACAGCGCGGGCCAGGTCCTCGATATCTGGGACGATGTGAAGAAGAACGAGCGCGAGGCAGCTGGCGCGGGCGACGCGGATGCGGTGCCGGGCTTGCTGGACTCTGTGCCCGTCTCGCTGCCGGCGCTGATGCAGTGCCAGAAGATCTCCAAGCGGGCGGCGAAGGCTGGCTTTGAGTGGGAGACTGTGGCCGACGTGTGGGACAAGGTGGCCGAGGAGCGTGTCGAGTATGAGGCCGAGGAGCCGGGCAGCGAGGCGGCGGCCGCGGAATTCGGCGATATCCTCTTCGCGCTGGTCAACGTCGCGCGCAAGCAGGGCATCGACGCCGAGGAGGCGCTCGCGGCGTCCAACCGCAAGTTCCGCCGCCGCTGGGCGCGCGTGGAGGCGCTCGCACGCGAGCTCGACGGGGCCGACGCGAGCGAGGTGGGGACCGTCCGCCTCAACGAGCTCTGGGACCAGGCCAAGGCTGAGGAGGCTGCTGCCGAGTAGGCGGCTGCCGAGGAGGTTGCTAGCGAGGAGGCGGCTGCCGAGGAGCGCGACCGGGCGTCAGCTGCGTCACGGACAGTTCACAAAATAGTCGGGGCGCGGCCCCGCGCGGTCTGCAATAATGATTCGTGCGGCCACTATCAAACGAACCAGAAACGAAACCGGGGCCATGACCCAAGCTGTCATTTCCACAGGGCGGAATGTCCGCCTCTCTCCCACACCTCGACAAGGCACACGTCGTGCCGCCTCGGCTCCGACCGAGGTGGGCAAGCGCGTGACGGAGCGCTTTGCCGGCGCCGCTGCCGCGGTCGGCGCGGCCGCTCATACGACTGCTGCAGCCGCAACTGCCGCTACGACTGCGGCCGCGACTGCCGTCACGGCTGGAGCTGGTGCGACTGGCACCCAGCACAAGAAACCCACGCGTCGCGCCGAGCACGTGCAACCGACTCGCCGTTCGGTCCGCGCGGCATCGTCCGCGCGAGCGGAATCCGTGCGGGCGGACCGCACCGCGCGTACAACTGCACGTACGGCTGCACGCACGGACGACCGAGCCGGGCGCACGGCCCGCGCGGACTTCGATGCTGCCCCGGCGGCACGCACATCCGTGCGCGAGCGCGAGACCGCCCGCCGCGAACAGCGCCAGTCCCGCCGCGAGACCCTCGCCGCGGTGCCGGGCAACGTGGCCGAGCGTGTGCGGGGGATCGCCGACAGCCCCGCTCGTCTTCGCCTCGTGATCGTCCTGGCGGTGATCGGCGTGGTCTTTGCCTCGCTCTACGGCCCGGTCAAGAACTACTACGTCGCCCTGCGCCAGCGCGACGACCTGCAGACGTATTACGCGCGCCTCGACGCGTCCAACTCCTCGCTGCGCGAGTCCATCCAGTACCTGCAGTCCCGCGAGGGCGTCGAGGACGAGGCGCGCCGCCGCGGCTATGTGTACGAGGGTGAGACGGCTGCCGAGATCCCCGGACTCGAGGACAACACAAACAACTTCACGGGCGAGACCGACGTGCCCAAGGCCGAGGAGCCCTGGTACATCCAGGCGCTCGACGGCCTCTTTGGCTACCAGAGCCCAGAGTACTAAGCTGGGTGCTAGCTGGCCGATTGCTGGCTGGGCCTCAGGTTCAGGCCGCTCGGAAGGAGTACTGGCACAGGGTTCGGCGGAATACTATGCAAGGAGCGCGAGTATGGGCAAGGACGGCACCCGGCGCTACGCGGTCATCGATATCGGGACGGTGACGGCCCGTCTCGCCGTGAGCGAGGTCGTGGACAGGCGCGTGCGGCTGGTCCGCAAGATCTCGACCATCTGCAACCTGGGCCAGGGCGTCGACCGCACGCGGATGCTGGACCCCGAGGCGTGCGAGCGCGTGAGGTCCTGCGTCGCCGGCTATGTGGCGACGGCGCGTGAGCTCGGCGCGGCCGTCTCGGTCTGCACGCTCACCAGCGCCGCGCGTGACGCCTTCAACTCCGCGGACCTGCTCGCGATGCTGCGCGCCGCGTGCGTGGAGCCCCAGGTCATTCCCGGCGAGGTGGAGGGGCGTCTGACCTTCCTCGGCGTGGCGCAGGACTTCCCTGGCAAGCAGATCCTGGTCGCCGACAACGGTGGCGGTTCGACCGAGCTCGCCTGCGGCCGGCTCGTGGTGGCAGGCGGTGATGCGGCGGGCGCTGATGCGGCGGGTACCGGTGTCGACGCTGCCGACGTGCCGGGCCTCCATATGGACCTCGTGGTCTCGACCGACGTCGGCTGCCGACGCCTGACCGACCGCTTCCTCAGCCGGACGGACCCTCCCGCCGCGACGGACCGCGCCGAGGCGCACGCCTTTGCGGCGTCCCTCTTCGGCCCGGTGATCGCGGAGCTGCGCGACCTCGGTGCGACGCCCGAGGTGCTGGCGGTGACGGGTGGCACGGCGACCACGCTCGTCGCGATCTCAAAGAAGCTCGTGCCCTACGACTCCGCCCAGGTCCACCTGGCGCAGCTCACCCGCGCGCAGGTCGCCGGGTTGGAAGACCTGCTCGGCGGGCTGACCGTGGAGCAGCGCGCGGCGGTGCCGGGCATCCAGGCCAAACGCGCGCCGGTGATCCTGGCGGGCACGGTCGCGCTCGGCGAGCTGATGGACCGGACGGGGTTCGGGGAGATGACCGTCTCCGAGTCCGACCTGCTGGTGGGCATGACGCTCACGCTGGACGCGGCCGTGCGCGGCGTCGAGACGCCTGTGGGCTGGGCGCCCGTCTTCGCGTCGCTGTAGGCGCACGCGGCGAAGAAGGGCGGCGCGTCTGTGGTCCGTCTCGGTCCGTCTTCGGTCCGTCTTCTCGGCGGTGTGCCGCGCATGCCTTTGCGATGAAACGTCGCGTCACGGCAGCCCAAGCCGACCGCGCATCATGACACAGTGTCAGGTAGAATAGCGGTGCTCCGTGAATGACGGCGCCCGCGGGGGCGTGGCGGAATTGGCAGACGCAGGAGACTTAAAATCTCTCGGCCTTGGCCTTGTGGGTTCGAGTCCCACCGCCCCTACCAGTGCTTGGCCACCTGCCGTCCGGACGGCTTGATTGCGCGCGTGACCTGGGCGTTTGCGTGCGCAGGCATCCCGGGACGGACAGACGGGCGAGACGACGTCGCGGACCGGGAGCTGCGGTCGGGAGCCGTGTCGGTAGCCAAACGGTGAACCATATCGGGAGGGGCTATGACGAGATACTGCATGAGCTGCGGGTCGCCGCTCGACGAGGGTGCGTCTTTTTGCACGGTCTGCGGCGCGCCGGTCGTCGACGAGGACGAGGGCGAGACTGCCTACGGAGACGCTGCCTACGGAGACGAGGCTGCCTACGGTGCCGCCGCGTCCGACGATCCGTCGGCATTCTCGGCGGGCGCTGCGCCAGCCGGGCCGACCTGCCCACAGTGCGGGGCCCCGCTGGACCCGGGCGCAGCCTTCTGCGTCTACTGCGGGGCGCCGGTCGACTCCGCGGCGTCGATGACCATGCCGTTGCCCGTGATGCCGGATGGAGGCATGGGACAGCAAGGGGCGTCCGCCGCACCGCCCGGGTCGTACCCGCCCGAGGCACCCGCCTGGGACCCCGCCTACGCGGGGAACCCCGCCTATGGCGGCGGAGCCCAGGGCGGATCGAAGAGCAGCATGGTGCTCTACACGGTCGGCATCGTCGCCGCTGCCGTCGCCGTCACGATTGCGATCGTGATCTTCACCAAGCCGTTTGGCCTGGGCCAGACCGACGGCGGGGGAGCGCAGCCCGTGGTGATCAGCAACTCGGACAGCGGCGACAGCGAGTACGAGTCGGATTCGAGCTCCGGCGACTCGGACTGGGACAGCAGCTCGGATGACGAGGGCTATAGTTCGTCTTCGCAGCAGAGCACGACGGAGGAAAGCGAGCCGTCGACCTCCGAGCCCGTCGTCGACCACAGCAAGGGCGTGAACCGGGCAAGCGAGAACGACGACTACTACGTCCTGCCCGAGTCCTCCACGCGCGTGTACTCGGCGAGCGAGCTGTCGGGGCTCTCGGCGTGGGACCTCAAGGTGGCGCGCAACGAGATCTTCGCGCGCTACGGGCGCGGGTTCAACAATGAGGCGCTGCAGGACTACTTCAACTCCAAGAGCTGGTACGTGCGGCGCTACTCGCCCGAGGAGTTCGACGACATGCCCGAGATGCTCACGGACACGGAGCGCGACAACATCAAGGTGATCAAGTCCCTCGAGCCGGACAGCAACTTCAAGTAGGTCGGCTGATGGCACGGCATATGCGTGAACACGGGGGTGCGGATGCGCGCGTGAGCGGCGCGGAAAGACGGGCTGACGGGCCGCGGGCTGACGGGCAGCGAGACGCCGGTCGGCAGGCTGCAGGACGGCGAGCTGCGGGGCAGCGGATTACCGGGCGACGGGCTGCGGCTGTGTTTGTCTTTGGCTTGGCGGCCGTGGCAGCTGTGATAATCGCGATAGCCGTGACGGGTGCGTTGGGCGCCGGCCGAGGCGGCGCGGTGGGCAGTGGCACTGCGGGCAGCGGCGTAGCCGACGGAAGCGCCGTATCCGCAACCGGGGGCGCTTTGGCCGACAACGGCGTGGTTGGCACCGGCGCCAAGCCAAACGGTGCCGGGGGAGCCGGCTCGGGGTCGGATGGGGGCAAGGCCCTTGCGGCTCCCGCCGACGCGAATGCCAAGATCGACGCGGCCGCGGTCGCTGCGGCGCGTGAGGCCGCGGTCGAGGAGGCCAGGTCGCGGCTGGTGCTGAGGGAGAAGTACTACGAGGACCTGCAGCACGGCGACAAGGGTGCGGACTACCAGAAATACATCGTGCTCCACGACACCGAGGGCGACGGGCCGGCCGAGGGCATCCTCTCGTACTGGGAGGGGAACGGCAATCTCGTTGCGGCGCACTTCATCGTCGAGAAGGACGGCAGCATCCTGCAATGCGTGCCCATGGACCAGATCGCGCACCATGCGGGCTGGGGCAGCGGCAACGCCAACGAGCGCTTCGGCATCACCGAGGACGGGCGCGACGACCTGCGCGGCAGGGCGCCGAGCAGCACCTACACCGACTACGGGATGAACGCCTGGTCCATCGGCATCGAGATGGTGCACGTGGGCGGCGAGACCTACCCGGAGGCGCAGCTCGAGGCTGTCGACAACCTGATCGCCTACATCGACGCCTACTACGGCGGCAACGGCGGGACAATCATCGACCACAAGATGTGGCGCGCGGGCAATTCCGACACGAACCCCGAGTTCGCCGACTACCTGGCCAATTACCAGGACCACCGTACGCACGACTGACGGCGCGCGGGCTAGCTGCGCGAGGAGCCGGTATCGCCCGCGTCGAGGAAAATCTTGCGCGTGACGAAGTTGTAGACCATCACGATGGCCGTCGCGACGACCTTGGCGGCGGTCACGGCGAAGGCGCCGGTGCCGAATCGCACCGTGCCGACCCAGATGATGAGCTCGTTGATGCCCAGGCCGATCACGGAGAGGACCACGAAGGTCACGAACTCGCGCCGGCGCGACATGCCCTCGCGGTGCGTGAAGACGTACTTCATCGAGGCCAGGTAGTTGAAGACGACCGACACCGTGAAGGAGATGCCCGCCGCGAGGACCGGGTCCATGCCGAGAGCCTGGGACAGCAGCATCAGGACGCCGTAGTCGATGGCAAAGGCGATCACGCCGACGACGCCGAACTTCATGAACTGGGCGGCGAGCTGTTTGATGGACATGGGGCTCCTCTGTGGATGGGTTTGTCTTTGTGGCGTCAGTTGGTGTCAGTCGTCGCCCGGCGTGTCTTCCGCACGCGTGTCTTCCGCGTGGTCGGACGGGTCATCCGTCTGGCTGTGCGAGTCGCCTGTCTGGTTGTGCGGGCTGTCCGCGTCGAGGAAGTAGCGGCGCGTAAAGAAATTGTACACGGCGACGATGCAGGTCGCGACGAGCTTGGCGGCGGTGACGGCAAAGGCGCCCGCGCCCCAGAGCTCCGTGCCGATCCAGATGATGAGTACATTGAGGCCGAGGCCGATCGCGCTCAGGACGCAGAAGATCGCGAACTCGCGCCGGCGTGACAGGTCGTCGCTATGCGTGAAGACAAACTTCATCGACGCGCAGTAGTTGAAAACGGTCGAGACGAGGTAGGAGACGGCCGAGGCGACGACGGGGGTCAGGCCAAAAGCCTGCGACAACAGCATGAGCCCGCCGTAGTCGATCACAAAGGCGACCGCGCCGACTGCTTGGAACTTGAGGAATTGTTTGAAGAGCTCTTTGATGGCCATGGGTGTCCTATGGGTGCGTTTGGCGGCCGCGAGCAACGGCTTGCTGACGGCACTACGTTAGCCGTGTGTAAGGACGCACGCAATTAAGCTCGGCACTTTCCACAGTTTTTCGCTGTCGTGCAGTCGGGCGGCTGGCGCGGTCCGTCCATGTTTTTGCAAGTATGCCGTTTGATCTGCGATTACAAGCTAACTCGGCTAGCTGCGTGCCAGCTGCGTGCCAGCTGCGCGCAAGTCAAATTGAGTTTCTCGCGTCGTGGGCGTGGCTGCTGTGCGCTAATGAGAGGAGGCGGCGGACGAGAGGAGACACCATGGAAGGTAAATGGCAGATGGAGATGGGTCGGCTGTTGGCGGAGGCCGAGCTCGAGAGCAGGTGCGCTTACGTCACCGACAATGCCCTGTGCCATACCCTACGGCGTCACGTGAAGACCGGGGAGCTGGTGGAGCCAAGGCCGCACTGCTTTGCTCGGTCGCATGCCTGGGGATTGCTTGATACGCGCGAGCGCCATCTGGCACTGATGCAGACCGCCGAGCTGGTCCATCCGGGGTCCGTTTTCTGCCGTGAGTCGGCGGCCGTCGCATACGGAATGTCTGTCTCGTATGAGAACCTCCAGACGCTGCATATCGCGACCACCAAAAAGACACACGCGAGAAGTACCCGGATGGCCAAACGCCACGTTATTGAAGGAGACCGACATCGCAGTATCGGGAACATCCTGGTGACCTCACCGGAACGGACGGTGTTTGACTGCGCGAGGGCAGAGGAATTTCCCGATGCGCTGGCTGTGGTCGACTCTGCGCTTCGCGGAGGCCTGATTCAGCGCGCGTCATTTCAGAGGTACATTGACGAGCGGCGCAATTTCCCGAGGTCGTGGCACGCTCAACGTGCGCTGGACTTCGCCGACGCGCGGGCAGAGGACGGCGGAGAATCTTTCGCCCGCGGCGTCCTGATCGAGCTCGGCTTCGAGGTGCCCGAGTTGCAGGTCGAATGGACCGACCCTATGACCGGCAAGAAGATTCGCCCCGACTTCCTTTGGACGCTCGACGGGGGTAAAAAGATCGCCGGCGAGCTCGATGGGGGCCTGAAATACGAGAATCCGGTTTACATGGGTGGGCGTAGCACGGGGCAGGTGCAGGCTGACGAGCGAAAACGGGAATCTCGCATGACGCTCAAGGCAAACGGGGTCTGTCGCTTTTCACTGCTGGACGTCTACAATCGGCCCTACTTCGAGGCGCTGCTCGACGAATTCGGTGTGCCGCGCGTTGCGCCCATAAGCAATTGGAATGATGATGCGCCGGAGCACGGGGCGCGCTGACTGGAACTGAGATCGCACCTCTGCGCTGCGCCACCCTGTAAACCTGTCGATTACTACCTCGAGAAGAGTGGCCGGGTGTGCTCAGGGGAGTATGAATACGCGATTTAGGACTCCGGATACGCAAGATGGGACTCCGAGTCCGCGGTTTAGGACACTCGATACGCATGAAACTCGCCGGTGCCGTTCAGGTGTCTTCTTTTACTGTTGTTGGGCTAGGGGTCATCTGACAAAACGCCTGCTAGACGCGGTGTGATGAGGAGCCGGAAAACAGGGATAGGGGCGGAAGAAAACTTCGTGCGTAGCGGGTGTCCTAAACCGCGTACTCGGAGTCCTGAATTGCGTATCCGGAGTCCTAAAGTGCGTACTTGCGAGGGGCTATTTGCCGCAAGGCCGCTGGGGTTGCCGAGCGAACCGTCGCGGCACCGGAGAGGGCCCCGTAGGACGTGGGGAATTGACGATTGCGAAAGGGTCGCGACGATAGGCTCTGCGCAGAGAGCTTTGTCTCCCAAACAGAAAAGAACAGCCAGCCGAAATGACTTCGGCTGACTGCGGCTATCGCTGGTACCGCCAACGGGAATCGAACCCGTATTTTCGCCTTGAAAGGGCGACGTCCTAACCGTTAGACGATGGCGACGTGCGGGCGCAAGTATACCATGAGTCCGCCGTGCAAAAGTGGTGGATGTGTTGAGCGATGCGGCGCAAGCGGCGGCGCGAGGGCGGCGGCGCTCAGGGATCCCGTCGACGCTACCAGTCGAAGCCCTGCGAGTCTGCGAAGCGCTGGGCAGACCGCGCGACCTCGGGGATGGACTCCGCCCAATAGGGGAGGTCGGGCACGTCGACGACGATCGGGTCGGCCTCGTACACCGCAAGCGTGGCCTCGCCGAAACTGCACGGACGCTCCTCGGGCCGGTCGGGCAGGTAGATGTCGACGAGCACGGGACGCAGCAGCGCGTAGGCGCCGCCTTCGACCAGGCGCGTGAAGCCCGTGAGCGCACGTTTGGCAGCGCCCATGCGGCCGAGTTTGTACAGCAGGATCACGCGGCCGAGATGCGTCCAGGAGTCACCGGCGCGGCCCGTGCGGACGTCGAGCGCGTCGAACCCCTCCTCATCCTCGAGCCGCGCGAGGGCCAATGCGCAGGTATGGCGCGCGCCGAGGACATCCGAGGGCGCGAGCGCGAGCAAGTCCACGCAGGCCTGCTGCGCCATACGGTAGCGGGCGGTGTCGAGGCAGGCCCGGGCGATAGCAGCGCGCACGCGCAACCTACCGTGGCTCTCGGCGTCGGCCCACGCGTCGCCGACCTCGCCGGGATCGAGCTCGCCGAGCGCATTGGTCTTGGCGCGGTCGAGGTCGATCAGGTCGTCGAGCAGGCCGTCGCATCCCTGGTCGGACATCAAAATCTTGAGCAGCGAGGCGTCCGTGCAGTCGGGGTCGATGGCGAGCGCGCGGTCGCAATCGGCGGTCAGGCGGGCGTAGCGCTTGGCGCGGGCAGCCAGATAGGCGGGCTCGTCGAGGAACTCGTCGTCGGCCGCAGCCCGCTCATTGCGTTCGAGCGCAGCGACTACCAGCGCAAACGCCTCATCCGCAGCTGAGTCAATAAACTCCTGCGGGTTGGCCTGCACAGCGCGGAAGAGCTCATCGTACCCAGAGTCGGAGAGGTCGCCGAGTTTGGCGCGGCGGTGCTCCGCCAGGCGCTCGACCAATTCGTCGCGGCCTCTCATGACGCGTCGCCTCCTCGGTTGCCGGGGCCGTCGGGTACGGACGGACCGTCAGGCGCGGGTGAATCGTCGGGCGTGGATGGGCTATCAGGGTAAGACGGACCGTCGGGCACGGGGCCGCCTGGGTAAGATGGACCGTCGGGCACGGGGCCGCCTGGATAAGACGGACCATCGGGCACGGGGCCATCAGGCGAAGACGGGCTGCCGGGCACGGGGCCGTCGGGGCCGCTCTGCCCGCGGTTGCGCTCCCATGCGTCGCGCTGGGCGACGGAGTCGGCGACCTGCTGCTGAGCCTCGGCTACCTCGCTTGCCTCCCATTTCGGCGCCATCTCCGCGGCGGTCTCGGCGACCCAGAGACCAAAGGGCCCGCGGCCGCCCTGCTCGCGGCCTTCGAGCAACAGCACCGTGCCCTCGGACAGCGCCACGATGAGCTCGTCTTCGCTGTAGGGCGGCGCGGGGAAGCGCGCAAACACACCGTCGGGCAGCTCGCGCTGGCGCACGAGCGTGGCGGCGGCGTGAGGGTATGCGGTGATGAGCAGACCGATCTGCGTGCGGGCTTCGTCGAGGTCGCGGCGCTTGTGCGCGAGGGCGCAGCGGGCGATGATCGTCCAGGCGTCCGCGCCGTCGCGGGAGCGGGGGAGGGTGCGGGTGTCGTCCAGGAGCCGCTGCAGGCCTTGCTCGTCTTCGAGCTTGGCAAAGGCAAGCGCGGCGGTGTAGCGGACGTCGGGGCCGTCGGACGGGTCGAGCTCGAGCGCGCGGGCGCAGGTGCGCAGCGCCTCGCGGTTGCGGCCGCAGACCACGGCGTTTGCGGCCATCGTCGCGAGCCAGCGCAGGGCCGGACGCATGGCGATGTCGCGCTCGAGGGCGGCGCGCTCGGTGTCGTCGGCGATCGCGTCGCGCGCCTCGGTGCAGCGGGCGATGACCTCGTCGGCCCCGGCGGCAAGAAAATCGTGGAACCCGTCGAACCCAGGGCGCTCGGCCGACGCGAGCATGCGGTGCGCGTCGGCGGAGTCGGGGTCCAGCGCGACCGCCTCGTCGAGCAGTTGATGGCCGCGGTCGATCAGACGGTGGGCGTCTTCGTCGCTCGCGGCGAAGGGGAGCTTGTAGTCGATGAGCTCGGCCGCGTCGGCCACCAGGCGAAACGCGCGGTCGGCATCGGTCTGGGGCAGCGAGTCGCGCGAGCGGGCGAACCGGCGGCCAAACCCGGCAAAGGCACGCGCGGCGACATCGGGCGCCTCGCCGTCGAGCGTGTGCGCAAAGCGGAGGCTGAGCCGCAGGTAGTCCTCGCGTCGCGGGTCGTATGCCATGTTTGTCTTCACCTCCGCCGGATGCGTGCCGTGCTAGGCCGCGCCGAATGTCGGCTGCACGTCAGCCCTTGTCTGTACCCATTCATCTTACCCCGTCGACCGAAGCGCGGGCATGGGAGGCGGCGCGACGGGGCATACTAGTCAAGTACGTATGGATGCACGCCCCGTGCGAGTACACGCCCCGTGCGAGTACATGCCCCGTGCGGATGCGCGCCTTCGTGCGTGTGCACGACTCTGCGTAGAAAGGTTTCCCCATGGCCGATCCGATGAACCCCACACCCGATATGCCCGCCGATGAGCCGATCCTCGAGTTCGGCGACCCGGCACCCGTCCCCACGCCCAAGCCCGTGACGCTCGAGGTGCCTGCGGAGGCCGCGCCCGCCGCGCCCACCGCGCCGCAGATCGATGACTCGATCCTCTCCGAGTCGGAGAAGAAGCAGGTCGCGGACTTCGTCGACAAGATCGACCTGGCGCAGTCCGGCGCGATTATGCAGTACGGCGTCGGCACGCAGAAAAAGATGGCCGACTTCTCGGACAAGACACTCGAGTCCGTGCGCACCAAGGACCTGGGTGTGATGGGCGACGAGATTACGGGCCTGATCAGCGAGCTGCGCGGCTTCGACCCCAATGAGGAGCAGCCCCGCGGCATCATGGGCTTCTTTCGCAAGCAGGGCAACAAGATGCAGGAGCTCAACGCCCGCTACACCTCGATCGAGAAGAACGTGGACCACATCTCCGGCGAGCTGCAAAAGCACCAGGTCCAGCTGCTCAAGGACATCGACCTGCTCGACCGCATGTACGACCTCAACGCCACGTACTTCAAGGAGCTGACGATGTACGTGCTCGCGGGCAAGAAGAAACTCGAGCAGGTGCGCGCCGTCGACCTGCCCGCCGCGCAGGCCAAGGCCGCGCAGACCGGCCTCGCCGAGGACGCCCAGGCCGCCCGCGACCTGCAGCAGCAGTGCGACCGGTTCGAGAAGCGCCTCTACGACCTGGAGCTCACGCGCCAGGTGGCCATCCAGACCGCGCCGCAGATCCGCCTCGTGCAGAACAGCAACGCCGTGATGGCGGAGAAGATCCAGTCCACCATCGTCAACACCATCCCCCTGTGGAAGAACCAGATGGTCATCGCCCTGGGAGTCGAGCACGCCACGCAGGCCGCCGAGGCCCAGCGCGCCGTCTCCGACATGACCAACGAGCTGCTCAAGAAGAACGCGGACCAGCTGAAGGTCGCGACCGTGACCGCGGCCAAGGAGTCCGAGCGCGGCATCGTGGACATCGAGACCCTGCAGCATACCAACGAGCAGCTCATCAGCACGCTCGACGAGGTCATAGCCATCCAGCGGGAGGGCCATGAGAAGCGCATGGCCGCCGAGGCCCAGCTCGCCCAGATCGAGGGCCAGCTCAAGCAGAAGCTGCTGGAGGCGTCCAAGAGCTAGCGGCGGCGTCCGCTGACAACGGCGACTCGCGCGCGGTTGCGTGGCCTGAGGTGGCTGCGCAACCGCGCGTTTCTCGTGGGGCGGAGGGAGACGTCCCCGGCGTCCCCTCTTAGCCCCGGCGGGCGGCGCGCTTGTCGGCGCGGTGCTGCCAGATCTCGTAAATGCCGCGGATCGTGATGTCGGGGTCGAGCGCGTCGAAGAGGTCCGTGGCCTCGGCGATCGTCGCGGAGAAGCCGCCGGTGCCGACCACGGTGACCTTGCCCAGGTCGGGATCCTCGTCGCGCAGCTCTTCTACGATGCGGCGGACGATGCCCTCGGCCTGCACGGCAGCGCCGACGATGAGACCGGATTGGACGGCAGTCTCGGTCGTGTCGCCGAGCGCGCGGGCGGGGGCGACGAGGGGGACGCTCGAGAGCTTGGCCGCGCGTTCGAAGAGGGCGTTTGCCGAGAGCAGCAGGCCGGGCATGATCGCGCCGCCGCGGAAGCGGCCCTGACGGTCGACGACGTCGATATTGGTCGCGGTGCCGAAATCGACGACGATCACGGGCGCGCCGTATGTCTTCATGGCGGAAACGGCGTTGGCGATGCGGTCGGCGCCGACCTGGTCGGGATGGGGCATGTGGACCTCAATGCCGCAGTCGCGCCGCGCGTCCACGACCAGCGGCTCGTGGCCGACGATGTCGCGCGCGAGGATCTGCCACGAGGCCGTGAGCAGGGGGACGACGCCGGCGATCGCGATCTCGTCCACGTCCTCGAGTCGCATGCCGAACATGTGGAAGTAGCTGTAGAGGCGCGCGTGGAGCGAGTCGGAGGTGTCGGAGCGGTTGGTGGCCATGCGCCACTGGCGGACGGTGTGGACGGCGGTGGCGCCGGGCGTCTTGCCCTGTGCCGTCTCGTCCGGTGCCGCGGCGTCGAACAGGCCGAGCGTGGTCTGGGTGTTGCCGATGTCAACTGCGAGGAACATGTGATGAGCCTCCCGAGTGTGCTTGGCGATTTGTGCTGCAAGTGCTATTATCGCAAAGCTTGACCAAAACGGCACCTGCTCGCCGCCGGTCACGCGACCAACCCCCACGCCTGGTCGGAAACCAGGCCGAAGTAAGGAGATTGATATGAAGCAGGGTATCCATCCTAACTACGTGGAGTGCACTGTCCGCTGCACCTGCGGCAACACCTGGAAGACCCGCTCGACCAAGAGCGAGATGACGGTCGACCTGTGCGACAAGTGCCACCCCTTCTACACCGGCCAGCAGAAGCTCGTCGATACCGGCGGTCGCGTCCAGCGCTTCTCCGACAAGTTCGGTGGCGCCGCCGCAGCGCAGCTCGAGCGTGCCAAGGCCGAGAAGGCCGCCCGTGCCGCCAAGGCCGCCGAGGCCGAGGCCGCCAAGAAGGCCGCCAAGGAGGCCAAGGCCGCCGAGAAGGCCAAGCGTGCTGCTGAGTACGCCAAGAAGGCCGAGGCCGAGGCTGCCAAGAAGGCCGCTCAGGAGGCCAAGGAGGCCGAGGCCGCTACCGTCGCCGCCGAGCCCGCCGAGGAGCCCGCTGCCGAGTAGCGCTCGTGACGTATGCGCGGTGTTGGCCGCGCCCGTCTTTCACAAAGAGGCGCCCGTCGACACTAACGTCGGCGGGCGCTTTCTTTTATCCAGGGCTTGGCACGCGCTAAGGGCTCGACACGTGCTAAATCAGGGACTGGGCATGTGCCAATCGTGCGGGTTTCGCTGGGTCTGTGACGGTGCCGGTCCCGCGGCATGATGAACCTGCGATTACGCTGATAGCTTGTCGGCACGGTTGGGTCGGAAAGGGTCTGCGGTGCAATCGCGCGAAGCGACGGACGCCAGAGACCGGGTGAGGGTCCGAACGCGGCGTCAGACCAGCTTGAGGTTGGGGTTGACGCGGGGCTGGGGGCGACCGGCAGGGGCGCCGGAGGCCGGGCCACCGGCGACGGGACCGCCGAAGGGAGAGCCGCCGGCCATAGGCTCGCGACCTGAGCCGGGGTTGCCCGCCGCACCGCCGCGCCGCCCCATCGCGCGCATCTGCGCCGCCCGCTCGCGTGCCTCCTCGGGGGTCTCGTAGTGGTAGTGCGTCACGCACTCGGCCACGACGACCTCCAGCGCGTGGTTGTGCAGCGCGCTGTCGCGGATCTGTTCTTCTTGGCCGATGGCCTTGGCCTGCTCGACCAGCGCCTGGCACTGCGACGCGGGCATGTGGAGCAGGCGGGGGTAGTCGCCCTCCTCGACCGTGAGCTTGCGCGCCTGGGCAAACGCCCCCAGCGCCGCGTCCTGCTCCGCGACCGAGCGCGCCTGCTCGTCGAGCGTGCTGTCGAGCCCGACCTGCGTGGTGCCCATCTGCGCCAGGAAGTCGTCGAGCCGCATGCCCGACGCCTGGATCTGCGCTCGGAGGCTGGTCTCGATCGAACGCCTCACCTCGGCGAGCTGCGCGGGCGGGACGGACTGGCCCAGACGCTCGGCGAGCGCTTCGGCGCACAGCGTCTGGCGCTGGCGGTCGACGGACTCGTAGCTGCCGTCGATGACCTGCGTGCGCACGGCCTCGCGGATGTCGCCGAGGTCGTCGGTGCCAAAGTGCTGCTTGAGCCAGTTGGCGTCGGACAGCACCTCGCGGCCCGCGCCGGCCGAGCGCAGCAACGTGTCCAGCATCATCTCGACGTCGTCGTCCGTGGCGCTCGGCACGTAGACCTCGATTTCCACGGGGTCGTAGCTGGTCAGGGTGTAGTAAGCCTTGCCGTCGACCATGAGCGGTTGGGGCTTTTGGATGTTCATGCGTGCCTCCTCGGGGCGGCGGTCCGACCGCCTGCCGCGGCGTCCTTGCCGCGCAGGCTTCGAAGCGTGTAGGGTACATATCTGTATGCCAGTGCAGGTCCGCGGGCGCCGCGCAATGCGTACGGCGGCGGACTCTTTCATTGTGCCCAATAATCGGCCTTCCAAGCAGCGGCCGGTCCCAAAGCGGAGACCGCCCACAGCCGCAGGATAGAGGAGTCATCATGGCTGCAGATATTGACAAGACGGACGTGGCGAAGACGGACGTGGCGAAGACGGACGTGGCGAAGACGGACGTGGCGGCGGCGAGCGGTCCGGCGCCGGCTGCGGCACCCGGCACCACGACGACCGCGCCCGACCGCACCGACGTCCTGATCGTAGGCGCGGGCCCGGCGGGCATCTTCTGCGCGCTCGGTCTGCTCGGCCGCGGCGACACCCGCCACATCACGATCGTCGAGAAGGGCCTGCCCATCGAGCGCCGCAGCTGCCCCAAGGTCCGCACGGGTGTCTGCGTGCACTGCAAGCCCTGCCGCATCACCACGGGTTTCTCGGGCGCGGGCGCCTTTTCGGACGGCAAGCTCTCGCTGTCGCACGAGGTGGGCGGCGACCTGCCCGACCTCATCGGCGCTGACCTCGCGCAGCAGACCATCAACCGCGTCGACCAGATGTACCTGGACTTCGGCGCCGACTCCCACGTGGAGGGCGTCGGCCACCCCGACGAGGTCGCGCAGATCCGCCGCCGCGCGATCAAGGCGGGCCTCAAGCTCGTGGACTGCCCGATCCGCCACCTGGGCACGGAAAAGGCGCAGGAGCTGTACGCGCGCATCGAACGCCACCTGGAGGATGCGGGCGTGGAGCTCGTCTTCTCCACGGAATGCGATGAGCTGCTGATCGAGGACGGCGTCTGCCGTGGCGCGGTGGTGCGCGACGCGAGCGGCAGCCACGAGGTCCGCGCGCAGGAGACCGTCGTTGCGACCGGCCGCCGCGGCGCCGCCTGGCTCGACGCCGCCTGCACGCGCCACGGCATCGAGCACTCGGCTGGCCCCTGCGACCTGGGCGTGCGCGTGGAGGTGCGCAACGAGGTCATGGAGACCGTCAACGACGTGCTCTACGAGGGCAAACTGGTGGGCCGCCCCAACCCCTTCCGCAACAAGGTCCGCACCTTCTGCCAGAACCCGGGCGGATTCGTGAGCCAGGAGAATTACGACGGCGGCCTTGCGGTGGTCAATGGCCACAGCTACAAGGAGCGCAAGTCCGACAACACCAACGTCGCGGTGCTCGCCACCTTCAATTTCCGCGAGCCCTTCCACGAGCCGATCGAATACGCGCGCATGGTGGGCCGCATGTGCAACATGCTGGGCGCGGGCCACATCCTGGTGCAGCGCTTCGGCGACATCCTGGACGGCAAGCGCACCTGGCCGCGCGAGCTGCGCGAGTCCAACCTCGTACCCACCCTGCCCGACGCCGAGGCCGGCGACATCACCGCGGCGATCCCGTACCGCGCGATGATCGAGATCGTCAACTTCATCAAGGCCGTCGACGAGGTCGTGCCGGGATTTGCGGCCGAGGAGACGCTGCTCTACGCGCCGGAGCTCAAGTTTTACTCCAACCGCGTCAAGATGACCCCGGAGCTCGAGACCAGCGTGGCGCACCTGCACTGCCTGGGCGACTCCTCCGGCTGGACCCGCGGCCTGATGATGGCCAGCGTGATGGGCCTTCTGTGCGGCGAGGCGCTTGCGGGGTAGCTGCAAAGACAAACGCGGCGCCCGCAGCGGCGCCCGTCTTGGCGGCAGTGCCCGCCTTGATGGATGACGTGTGCGCAGGTGGGTGCCCGTCCCACCCGCGTGTATAACCCCACCTCACGGGTGGTATCATCAGAGAGCTGGAACGCAGGCGTAAGGAGTCATCATGCGCGACAAACTTGAAAAGCTTATCGCCGCTTACGAGGAACTTGAGAAGAAGCTCATGGACCCGGCGGTGGTATCGGATCCCAAGGAATATGCCCGTCTCGCCAAGGAGCACTCCAACCAGGCCGACCTGGTGGCCCGTGCACGCGAGTACCTGCAGGCCCTCGACGACATCGACGTCGCCAAGGAGATGCTGCACGAGACGAACGACCCGGAGGACAAGGAGCTCCTCCAGGCCGACATCTCCGACAACGAGGCCAAGCTGCCCGGCCTCGAGGACGAGATCAAGATCATGCTGATCCCGGGCGACCCCAACGACGAGAAAGACACGATCGTCGAGATCCGCGCGGGCGTCGGCGGCGACGAGGCCAGCATCTTTGCGGGCGACCTCTTCTCGATGTACCAGCGTTTCGCCTCCTCCCGCGGGTGGAAGATCGAGGTGCTCAGCTCCACCGAGGGCACGGCCGGCGGTTTCAAGACGATCGAGTTCAAGGTCACGGGCGACAAGGTCTACTCCGTGATGAAGTACGAGTCGGGCGTCCACCGCGTGCAGCGCGTGCCCAAGACCGAGAGCCAGGGCCGCATCCAGACCTCCACGGCCACGGTCGCCGTGCTGCCCGAGGCCGACGAGATCGACGTCCAGATCAACCAGGAAGACCTGCGCATCGACACCTTCTGCTCGAGCGGCCCCGGCGGCCAGGGCGTCAACACGACCTACTCGGCCGTCCGCATCACGCACCTGCCGACCAACACCGTGGTCACCTCGCAGGACCAGCGCTCCCAGATCCAGAACCGCGAGGCCTGCATGCAGATGCTGCGCGCCCGCCTCTACGAGATGGAGCTCGAGAAGCAGCAGGCCGCCGAGGGCGCGAGCCGCCTGGCCCAGATCGGCCACGGCAACCGCTCGGAAAAGATCCGCACCTACAACCAGCCGCAGGACCGCGTGACCGACCACCGCATCGGCTTCAACAGCACGTACAGCGGCGTGCTCGAGGGCGACGCGCTGGGCTCCGTGATCGACGCGCTCGCCGCGGCGGACCGCGCGGAGAAGCTCGCCGAGACGGTGTAAGGGTCATCGGAAGTCGCCGGCGGACAAGACGGGCTTTCCTCTGGCTCATGCTCCGCATCGGGGTAAGAAGTACGATTGTCTAGCTGCGCTTCGCGCTGGGGAGAGGAGGAAGTCCCCGGCTCATGCTGCGCACCCGAAGGCCAAGAGACGCGCGGCACCTGCGGAACTCGCGCTACGCGCTCAGACAGTCCTCGGTCCCGCCGCGCGTCTCTTGGCCTTCTGCTCCGCAAAGTCGCCGGGGACTCCCTCCTCTCCCCAGCGCTACGTTCGTCTTGGTAAGGTGCTCGGCTTCTGACCTGGGCCGCATAGAAAGGAATCGCCCCCATGCTGCACGAAGACCTCTCGTTTACCTCGCACGACGGCACCACCACGGTGGTCGGTGACCTGTGGCTGCCCGAGGGCGCGGACGGTGCCGCGGCCCAGCCGCGCGGCATCGTACAGATCGTGCACGGCATGGTGGAGTACATCCGCTGCTACGAGGGGGTGGCCCAGCGCCTGACCGACGCGGGCTACGCCGTCTGCGGCATCGACCAGCTGGGCCACGGGCGCACGACGCCCGACCCCGAGCAGCGCGGCGTCTACGAGCCGACCCGCGGCGCCGACCATCTGGTCGAGGACCAGCACACGCTCCGCACGATGATGCAGGAGCGCTATGTGGGTCTTCCCTATGTGATCCTCGGGCACTCCATGGGATCCTTCGTCACCCGCTGCTACCTGGGCCGCCACGGCGATGGGCTCGCGGGCGCCGTCGTGATGGGCACGGCGTGGATGCCGCATGCGCTGATCATGGGCACCAAAGCCGTCACGACGACCATCGCCGCAGCTCACGGGTGGAATTATCGCAGCCCCTTCGTGGACAAGATGGGCGTCGGCGGCTACAACAAGGCGTTTGAGGGCACCGGTGCCCGGACGGGCGTGGAGTGGCTCAGCCGCGACGAGGCGCGCCCGGTCGCGTACGTCGCCGACCCCGACTGCGGCTGGATGTTTTCCGTCTCGGGCTACTATGTGCTCGTGAGCCTGCTGGCCGATGCCGAGAGCCCCGCCAAAATCGCGGGCGTCCCCGCCGACCTGCCCATCCTGCTGATGGCCGGCGCGGCCGACCCCGTGGGCAACTGCGGCGAGGGCCCGACCAAGGCGGCCGAGGCCTTCCGTGCCGCGGGCGCGCGCGACGTCACGCTCAAGCTCTACGAGGGCGCGCGCCACGAGCTCCACAACGAGACCTGCGCGGACGAGGTCTTTGCCGACCTGATCGCCTTCCTCGACCGTGTGACCGGCGCCGATGTGCCTGCCGCCGACGCACCCGCTGAGCCTGCAGCCGCCGATGCGCCGACCGTCACTTCCGACCCCGTGACTGCATAGGGGAGCGCCGTGGCCGACCGCATCTGGACCTGCAAGGACATCCTCGACTGGACGACCGCCTACCTGGGGCGCAAGGGCGACGAACACCCCCGCATCTCGGCCCAGTGGATGCTGAGCGCCGTGACGGGCCTCTCGCGTGTCGAGCTCTACACGCACTTCGACCAGCCGCTCACGCCCGATGAGCTCGCCGCGATGCACACCGCGATCGAGCGCCGCGTGGCGGGCGAGCCGCTGCAGTACGTGACGGGCGACACGGCTTTCCGCCACATCGTCGTCCGCTGCGAGCCGGAGGTTCTGATTCCCCGCCCCGAGACGGAACTGCTGGTGGACTTCGTGCTCGACGGGCTGCCCGCCGACGCCGACGGCGCGCCGCTGCCCGCCCTCGTGCTCGAGGTGGGCACGGGTACCGGCTGCATCGCCTGCTCGCTCGCCCGCGAGCGCGCAAAGACCCACGTTGTCGCCACGGACATCTCCCCGGCGGCCATCGCCCTTGCGACCCGCAACCGCGACGCCCTCCACCTGGCGCCCTATGTCGATATCGCTCCCGGCGACCTGGCTGCGGGCGTCGACCCCGCGCTGCTGGGGCATTTCGAGGCGCTTGTCTCCAATCCGCCCTACATCCCCAGCGACGTGATCCCGACGCTGCCGCACGAGGTCGAGGGCTTCGAGCCCCACCTTGCGCTCGATGGCGGCGCGGACGGACTGGATGTATTCCGCCGTCTGCTCGAACTGGCGCCCCGCGCGCTGCGCCCGGGCGGCCTCTTCGCGGTCGAGCTCTTCGAGACGACGCTCGAGGAGGCGGCCCGTCTTGCCCGCGAACAGGGCGGATGGGCCTCCGTCGAGGTACGCGAGGACTATACGCACCGCCCCCGCTTCCTCGTTGCCCGTCGTGAAGGCTAACTGCGCCCGCGCCGACGGAAGGCCTTCGATTTTTCTAGCCCGCGCCGACGGAAAGCCTCCGATTCGACTCCACGCCGACGGAAGGGGCCCGATTTCTCTCCACGCCGACGGAAAGGGTCCGATTTTCCCGCGCCACGCCGACGGAAGGCCTCCGTTTGAGGCTGACCTGCGCGTTTTTGGCGGCAGAGCCCTTCCGTCGGCGTGGCAACTGCGGGATTTCCGAAATCGGAGCCCTTCCGTCGGCGTGAGGGCAAATCGGAGGCCTTCCGTCGGCGTGGGCAAGGCGGAGGATGCGAATCGGGCGGCTTCCGTCGGCGTGGGCAAGGCGGAGGATGCGAATCGGGCGGCTTCCGTCGGCGTGGGCAAGGTGGAGGATGCGAATCGGGCGGCTTCCGTCGGCGTGGGCAAGGCGGAGGATATGAATCGGACGCGTTCCGATGGCGTGGAACTGCCGGAGGCCGAGAATCGGGGCCCTTCCGATGGCGTGAGGGCGAATCGGAGTAGGATGACGGATGAAGACGAACGTACGAAGACGAACGTACGAAATCAGGCGGACGAGGGCATCACGATGGGACAGATACTCAAAGTCGACCAGAACCGGCCGGACGATAGCGTGCTCGCGCGGGCGGCAGAGGTGCTGCGCAAGCAGGGCGTGCTCGTGATGCCGACCGATTCGGTCTACGGCATCGGCTGCGCCGCGATCCATGGCAACCCGGCCCGAGAGCGGGTCTTCCGGATCAAGGAGCGCCCCGCGGACATGACCCTGCCCTGGTTGATTGCCGACACGGCCGACCTCGCACGCTATGGCGAAAACGTGCCGAGCTGGGCGCTCGCGCTCACCGCAAACTTCTGGCCGGGCGCCCTCACGGTGGTCGTGCGCGCGTCGGACCGCGTGCCCGACGAGTACCAACGGGCCGATACCCACACCATCGCCCTGCGCATGCCCGACTCCGAGCTCGTGCGTGAGCTTGCGCGTCAGGTTCGCAAGCCCCTTGCCGTGACCTCGGCGAATACACACGGTGCTGCCGCAGCTACGTCGGGCGCCTCGGTCGAGGCGCGCCTGGTCGAGGATGCCGACCTCACGCTCGACGCCGGTCCTGCGCCCATCGCGATTGCGTCGACCATCGTCGATTGCACAGGTACCGAACCCCGTATCCTGCGCGAGGGCGCCATTCCCACGGCGGACATCCTGCGCGTCGCCTCGCTGTAGGGGAGCGGCTGGCGCCGCGCAACCCTCGAGGTCGGGCGGTGTCGGACGCCGCGCAATCTTGTCTTGTGGACACGCGGTGATTGTCGCCCCCACCGCGTACAATAGGCACACTATGCCGTCAGCTGCGGCGACTACCGAGACCGCGGCAACCACCAGGCGACCGCCAAGGATCCGGCAACCGTCAGGGTCAGGCAGCCGCTGGGACCACACACGAGAGGGGACTGCATGCACTTCAACTACCTGGACCAGACCGACCCCGCCGTCGCCAAGATTATTGACGATGAGCTCGGCCGCCAGCGCGACAGCATCGAGCTGATCGCGTCGGAGAACCTCGTGAGCCTTTCCGTGATGGAGGCCGTCGGCTCCGTGCTGACCAACAAGTACGCCGAGGGCTATCCCGGCCGTCGCTTCTACGGTGGCTGCTGGGCCGTGGACGAGGTCGAGCAGCTCGCGCGCGACCGCGCTAAGCAGCTCTTCGGTGCCACCTGGGTCAACGTCCAGCCGCACTCCGGCGCGCAGGCCAACTACGCCGCCGAGGCCGCGATGATGCAGCCGGGCGACACCTTCATGGGCATGAACCTCTCCGAGGGCGGCCACCTCACGCACGGCTCGGGCGCCAACTTCTCCGGCAAGCTCTACCACTGCGTGCCGTACGGCGTCGACGAGGTCACCGGCCGCATCGACTACGATCGCGTCGCCGCGATCGCCGAGGAGTGCAAGCCCAAGGTCATCATCGCCGGTGCCTCCGCCTATCCGCGCACGATCGACTTCGAGAAGTTCGCCGAGATCGCCCACTCCGTCGGCGCCTACCTCATGGTGGACATGGCGCACATCGCGGGCCTGGTCGCGGTGGGCAAGCACCCCAACCCCGTGCCCTACGCCGACGTCGTCACGACCACCACGCACAAGACCCTGCGCGGTACCCGCGGCGGCCTCATCCTCACCAACGACGACGCCCTGCACAAGAAGATCAATTCGGCCGTCTTCCCCGGCACGCAGGGCGGCCCGCTGATGCACGTGATCGCCGGCAAGGCGGTCGCGCTGGGCGAGGCGCTCAAGCCCGAGTTTGCCGACTACATCGATCAGGTACTCGTCAACTGCCAAGCCCTGGGCGAGGGCATGCTCTCCCGTGGCCTCGACCTCGTGACCGGTGGCTCCGACAACCACCTGCAGCTCGTGGACCTCACGCCGCTGGGCGACGTGAGCGGCCGCGACGCCGAGCAGGCACTCGAGGCGGTCGGCATCACGGCGAATAAGAACACGATCCCCGGCGAGAAGCGCTCGCCCATGCAGGCGTCCGGCCTGCGCATCGGCTCGCCCGCCATCACCACCCGCGGCTTCGGCGAGGCTGAGTCACGCCGTATCGGCGAGCTGATCGGCGAGGTGCTGGGTCACCTGGGCGACGAGGAGGTTGCCGCCTCCGCCAAGGCCGAGGTCGAGGCGATGCTGGCGGCCCACCCGCTCTACCCCGAGCTGGGCTAGGGAGCGCCCGTCCGTCTTTGCGCCCGCCGTCGTGCGAAAGCGTGTCTTTGCAAGCGACTCTGCCGTGAGGCGGGGTCGCTTTTTCATGCCGGCAGTGGCCGCAGGTTGGCAGGGCTGGTACGTGAGAAGGCGAGGCTGGGGCCCGCCTTTGCAAAAAATGCAAAGGACTGCAAAATTTGCAAAGGGTTGCAAAAAATGCAAAGGAATGCGAAACTTGCAAAAACCGTGTGTCGCGAGGTGGAAGATGCCAGCATTTCAAAATCCCTTTACTCCAGGCTTTGGCAAGATGCCGCCGCATATGGCGGGCAGAGAGGCAGCCATCAAAGCAATAACCTCGGCGTTCAAGGACAACCCAAATAGTCCGAGCAGAAACTCCCTCATTGTCGGCGCACGAGGGACAGGCAAGACGGTCCTCCTTGCTCGCGTGGGGGAGGAAGTCGCATCGTATGGCTGGGCGGTGGTCAACGTCACGGCTGGCCCGGGCATGCTCGAGGACATCCTGCAGCGAGCCCTGGAGGCGGCTGGTAAAAATATCAATCGGAAGTCCGGCATACGGGTCACCGCGGTGAACGTGGCACAGGTTCTCGGCATCGAGTGGGAGTATCAAAACGCACAGGAAGCAAACTGGCGTACACGCATGAATGGCCTGCTTGACAGCCTTGCTGCGCGCGCCATGGGTTTGCTGATCACCGTTGATGAGGTGCGCGCCACCGAACCCGAGATGATTGAGTGTGCCACCACCTACCAGCAGTTCGTACGGGAGAACCGCTCGGTCGGCCTACTCATGGCGGGCCTGCCAAAAAATGTGGACGCGCTCCTGAGCGACGAATCCTCGAGCTTCCTGCGCCGAGCCGACCGATTCGACCTCGGGCGCATCGACGACGAAGAGGTGAGGAGTGCGTTTCAACAGACCGTCGAGCAGGGAGGGCGCACGATCGACCCCGCGGCGCTCGACTATGCCGTCGATGCGATTGGCGGGTACGCTTACCTCATGCAGCTGGTCGGTTTCCGTATCTGGGAGGTCGATGAAGGCAAGGAGCGCATCGATCTCGTTCAGGCGCGGATAGGTGTCGACAGGGCCCAAAGGGAGCTGACGCGCAAGGTATTCGACGTCTCGTTCCGCGACCTTTCGAAGGGGGATAAGAAGTTCCTGGCCTCGATGCTCGCGGGAGATCAGACGGGGGACCTCGATGTCATTGCTGAACGCATGGGCAAGAAACGCAACTATGCATACAACTACCGGACGCGGCTCATCAACCAGGGGATTCTCGACGAGGCGCCAGACGGGACGCTGGAGTTTGTGATTCCGGGCTTGAGTGAGTACCTCGCCAACAAGCTCCTCTAGCAGCGTTTCGCGCGAATAGCGTCCGCGCTGCATCCCACGTGCCGCGCGTGCGCGCAGCGTGCTACTCTTCTTGCGGAGTAAAAAGAGAGGAGAACCACCATGCGCATCGCCATCGCATCCGACCACGCGGGTTTCCTGCAGAAGAAGCCCCTTTCCGACTACATCGCCGGGCTGGGGCATGAGGTCATCGACCTGGGGCCTGATTCCGACGCCCGCTGCGACTACCCCGACTACGCCGACAAGGTCGCCCGCACCGTCGCACGCGGCGACGCCGACTACGGCGTGCTCGTCTGCGGCACGGGCCTCGGCATGGCCATGACAGCCGACAAGGTCGCGGGCATCCGGGCCACCCCGGTGCAAACCGTCACGTTTGCCCAGCTCGCGCGCGAGCACAACAATGCCAACGTCGTCTGCCTGTCCGGCCGCTTCGTGAGCCTGATGGACAACTGCGCGATTCTCGAGACCTTCCTCACGACCGATTTCGCGGGCGGCCGCCACGCCGGGCGCGTGGACAAGATGATGCGTGAGGACGACCCCGCCTTCCCAGGCGTCGAGTAATAAAATAAGTAATTAGTATTCGCCGAGAAGAGGAGTGCCCCATGGAGTTCGATACCGAGCGTTTCCAGATCATCGACCACCCGCTCGTCCAGCACAAGCTGCACATCCTGCGCGACAAGGACACGAGTACCAAGGATTTCCGCGAGCTGGTGACCGAGCTCGCCGTCTTTGAGGGCTACGAGGCCCTGCGCGACCTGCCGCTCGAGGACGTCCAGGTCGAGACCCCGCTCGAGACGACCACCTGCAAGCGCATTGCGGGCAAAAAGATCGCCATCGTCCCGATCCTGCGCGCTGGCCTGGGTATGGTCGACGGCATCCTGACGCTCGTACCGTCCGCGCGCGTGGGCCACGTGGGCATGTACCGCGACCCCGAGACCCACGAGCCGATCCAGTACTACTGCAAGTTCCCGCCCTCGATCGCCGAGCGCACCTGCCTGATCGTCGACCCGATGCTCGCCACCGGCGGCTCGCTCACGGCGGCCATCCAGTTCCTGCGCGAGGCGGGCGTCAAGGACATCCGCTGCCTCACGCTGGTCTCGGCCCCCGAGGGCGTCAAGACCGTCCTGGACTACGACCCCGACGTGCGTCTGTACACCTGCGCGCTCGACCGCGAGCTCAATGACAACGCCTACATCCTCCCGGGCCTGGGCGACGCGGGCGACCGCATCTACGGCACCAAGTAGTCGGCGGCGCCGCGTGGCGCCGGGTATCAGATCTGCGATTTTGGCGGGCGTCCGAGATGGGCGCCCGTCTTGCTTTAAGCGGGCGCACGCCGCAAAGAAGAGAGTGCGACCCGAGAAAAGAACGTGGCCCGACCTAAGAAAGGAGCATGGGCCAAGAAGAGAGCGCGGTTAATTATCGCTTTTGTTGGATGCGGCGGCCGGCGCATCGGTGGCGGGCGACGCTGCGGGCTGGTGGCCGTCGGCATCGGCGGCGGCCTGCGCCCCTGCGTCCGGCGCGGCCTGCGCCTTGGCCTCAATCGCGGCCTGCAGGGCCGCCTCGGCCTGCGACTGCTCCTCGAGCTCCTTCTTTTCCCTGTCCGCCTGGAGGCGGTTCTTGAAGAAGCGGAAGATGCCACCGCGCCCAGGCGCGCCCTTGTCGAGGTCGGAGATGTGCACGTAGGCGTCGCAGATATCCTTGGTGCGCAGATACTCGTGGCCGCGCGGGTCCACCACGGGCACGAGCTCGTCGGGATTGTCGACAAAGAAGCGGTCGGCACCGTGGAACTCGTGCGGGTTGGCAAGTCTGTAACCGCGCTTGCAGGTACCGCGCCAGCGCCCGGTCAGCTCGTTTTGTTCGAACTCCGCGTACACGCAATCCGTGCAGTGCAGCGTGATCTTCATCTGGGCCCCCTACCACACGGGCGGTGATTATGCCGGTGTGCCCCCTGTCGGCGCACCCTCTCGACCGACACCGTCTGTCTTGCACGACGCGACGCCGGGCAAGGATGGCTCTGCCAGTCTTGGACGTTCGGCACAAACCGGGAAGGTTCCATGCCGACCCCTATTGTGACTCAAAAATAGAATCGGATACGAGTCAATGGATTTTTCCCATGAATAGGGCTACAGTACTCTAGCCTTGCCACATTACGGCGGGAATGTGCCCGGCGGCGGTGGTCAACGCCGCGGGGAGGCGGTATCGCAGGAGGGCAGGGTCTTGACAGACTGGTATGTGTGGGTCGCGGCGGTCGCATGCGGCCTTGCGGGAGCGCTCCCGCAAGCGTACCTGTTTGAAAAGGCGCTGAAGGGGTACAAGGACGTTCGTGTGGACCTTGGGCTCCTGAGCGTGGTCGTGTCGTTTGTCACACTCACGCTCGTGCTGCTGGCCGTGTGGATCGTCGCACCCGGCCGGGAGCTGGCGTTCGGAACCGTGATGGTGTCCGCTTACCTCGTGCTGTGGGGTGTGGAGGCCGTCCGCGCTTGGCGTGCCGCCAACAAGTCCTAGCGGCACGGCAGGGGGAAAGGAAGTACGGTGGAAGTCTTTGAAGCACTGCCCGACGAGGTGCATGAGCTAGTCGACAGCTTTAGCTCTACGGCAGCGTTCGGCAACCTCGAGGCCGGCATCACGCAGTACTCGTTCTGGATGTTCGTCTCCAGCGCGCTGCTGCTCCTGCTCGTCTTTGCCTTCAAGAAACGCCAGGCTGGCCAGCTCGTGCCCCACGGCGTCTTCGTCAACGGCATGGAGTTCGTCGTCGAGTTCGTTCGCGACGACCTCTGCATCGGCCTTCTGGGCAAGGACAGCTGGCGTCGCCACTTCCCGTACCTCGCCACACTTTTCTTCTTTGTCCTCGTCAACGACATCGTGGGCATCATCCCGGGTATGCACCCCGGCACGGGCAGCATCGGCTGCACAGCGGCGCTCGCGGTCGTCTCCTTCATCTACTTCGTGTGGATGGGCGTCAAGGCCAACGGCGGATGGGGCTACATCAAGAGCCTCGCGCCTGCGGGCCTGGCCGCGCCCATCGCCATCGTCGTCTGGGTCATCGAGGTGTTCTCGACCCTGCTGCGCCCCATCACGCTCGCCGTCCGTCTATTCTGCAACATGTACGCGGGCCACATCGTCATGGGCACCTTCGCCATCCTGGCAGCCAACTTCTTCGAGCTCTTCGCCGAGGGGTTCGCGCTGACGGCCGCGCCAAACGTGCTGATCTCGGCCGTATGGATCCTCGTCCTTATCATCATCTATCTCGTGGAGATGCTGGTCGCCGTGATTCAGGCGTACGTCTTCACGCTGCTCACCGCCGTGTACATCAGCTCGGCCGAGGAAGGCGAGTAGGCGAGGCGGTCGAGCACGGGTATCCGCTGCGGTACCCGGCCACGGGCCCGAGGGCCCATCAATGGCCTTACGCGGGCGAAGGAAACCCGCTGTCATAGGCAATGCGTCTAGTGTCCGCAAGGGGCGGACGGCGTTAAAGGAGGAAATTGTGACTGGCAATATTGGTTACGGCCTGTGTGTTATCGGTGCTGCTTTTGGTATTGGTCTGGCTGCTTACGCCGCCGCCACGTCGATGGCTCGCCAGCCTGAGGTGCAGGGCCGTCTGTTCACCGTCTTTATCCTGGCTTCCGCATTCGTCGAGGCTCTGGCCCTGATCGGCTTCGTCGTTGCACTGATGGGCTAGTACTCACCGGCGCAAGTAGAGACGAAGTTATGGAGGCTCACATGGACATCAAGACGCAGTCGGGCGTGCGCAGGCTCTCGGCGCTCGCGACCGCCGCTCTGGCGGCCGTGGCGCTCACGGGATGCTCTGTACCCGATAGCGCGCAGATCCTCATCCCCAAGCCGGCCGAGTTTGTGCCCGCCCTCATCGCGTTCCTCATCATCTGGTTTGTGCTCGCCAAGTTCGCCTGGCCCATGATCGTCAAGACCCTCGACGACCGCGAGGCCAAGATCAAGGGCGACCTGGATGCGGCGGAGCAGGCAAAGGCCGAGGCGCTGCAGGAAAAGAAGGACTATGCGGCTCAGCTCGCCGACGCGCATACCCAGGCGGACAAGATCGTCGCTGAGGCCAAGAAAGAGGCCGAGCAGGAGCGCTCCCAGGTGCTCGCCCGTGCCCAGAAAGAGGCCTCGGCCGCAGTCGCCAAGTCGCGCGATGCGCTCGAGAGTGAGCGCCGCAAGGCCATGATCGAGCTCTCGGGCTCCGTCGTGGACCTCTCGGTCGAGATCGCCGGCAAGATCATCGGCGACGAGCTCACCGAGGACCAGCAGCGCAAGCTCGCGGAGAAGTACCTCAACGAGGTGGGTAAGCCCGATGAGCACTAATCCCAAGGACAAGGACAAGATCGAGCAGTACGCCCGTGCCCTCATAGAGGCCGGCCGTGCCGAGGGGCGCTCCAACGCGGACCTCGTGCAGTGGATGCATGCCCAGAAGTTCTCCCCCGAGGTCCTCGAGGTCCTGGGTTCTATGCGGCAGTCCGACGACCTGGACCTGCTCGACGCAGTCTCCAAGGAGTACAAGGAGATCCTGGACCACGGCGACGACACCGTCTCGGTGACGGTCACGACGGCGGTCCCCATGGACGACGCCCTGCGCTCCAAGGTCAGGGCCAAGGCAACGGCGGACCTCAACGCCCCCGTGTACCTGGTCGAGCGCGTCGACCCCTCCATCCTGGGAGGCATAATCCTCGAGCAGCGCGGCAAGCGCTACGACGCGTCGGTGCGCGCCCAGCTATCCAATATCCGCAAGTCGCTGAGCAGCACCTTTATCGGAGTTGAAGACGATGAGTAATGGTATTCAGTCCAGCGAGGTCATGCGCGTCCTGCGCGACCAACTGGAGCACATCGGTACCACGGTGGACCTCAACGAGGCTTCCGTGGTCACACAGGTGGGCGACGGCATCGCCCGCATCGCCGGTCTCAAGACCGCGATGGCGGGAGAGCTGCTCGAGTTCACCAGCTCGCGCACGGGCAAGTCGGTGTACGGTCTTGCGCAGAACCTCGACGAGGACTCCGTCGGCGCCGTGCTTTTCGGTGACGTGGACGCCATCAAGGAGGGTGATGAGTGCCGCACGACCGGCCGCGTCATGGACATCCCCGTCGGCCACGCCATGCTGGGCCGCGTGGTGAACCCCCTGGGCCAGCCCATTGACGGCAAGGGCCCCATCGACACATCCCACCGCCGCCCGATCGAGTTCAAGGCCCCCGGCATCATGGATCGCCAGCCGGTCTGCGAGCCCGTGCAGACGGGCCTGCTCGCCATCGACGCCATGGTCCCCATCGGCCGCGGCCAGCGCGAGCTCATCATCGGCGACCGCAAGACGGGCAAGACGGCCATCGCCATCGACGCCATCGTCAACCAGCGCGACACCGATATGGTCTGCATCTACGTCGCGATCGGCCAGAAGGCCTCGACGGTCGCCGGCATCCGCGAGCAGCTCGCAGCGCACGGCGTCCTGGACAAGACGATCATCGTCTCGGCCACTGCTGCCGATTCCGCGCCTATGCAGTACATCGCACCCATGGCCGGTGCTGCCATCGGCGAGTACTTCATGTACAACAACAAGGACGGCAACCCCGCGGATGCCGAGCATCCCGGCGGCCATGTCCTGATTGTCTACGACGACCTGTCCAAGCAGGCCGTGGCCTACCGTCAGATGTCGCTGACGCTGCACCGTCCGCCCGGACGCGAGGCCTACCCCGGCGACATCTTCTACCTGCACTCGCGTCTGCTCGAGCGCGCCGTCAAGATGAGCGACAAGTACGGCGGCGGCTCCATGACCGCCCTGCCGATCATCGAGACCCAGGAAGGCGACGTCTCGGCCTACATCCCGACCAACGTCATCTCCATCACCGACGGCCAGATCTACCTGCAGTCGAGTCTCTTCTTCCAGGGTCAGCGCCCGGCAGTCGACGTCGGCATCTCGGTGTCGCGCGTCGGCGGTGCCGCCCAGGTCAAATCGATGAAGCAGGTCGCTGGCACACTGCGCCTTGACCTTGCGAGCTACCGCGAGAAGCAGGCTTTCGCGCAGTTCGGCTCCGACCTCGACGCAACGACGCAGTACCAGCTCAACCACGGCGCGCACATGATGGAGCTCCTCAAGCAGAAGCGCTACGCGGCGCTGCCGGTGGCCGATCAGGTCATCGCGATCTTTGCCGCCAAGGAGAACTACATCGACGACATCGACCTCGATCATGTGGTCCTCTTCCGCGACGAGCTCGCGAAATACATGAACGAGAACCACGGTGCGCTGCGTCGTCAGATCGTCGCCGGCAAGATCGATGACGGGATGGAGGCACGCCTGCGCATTCACATCAAGCACTTCAAGGAGCAGTTCCTCGAGAAGCATCCCAACAGGGCGACCCTCGATGTGACGGGCATGTCGGAAAAGACCGACGATCCCGCCCAGGCGTAAAGGCGTAAAGGCACGAGATGGCAAACCTTCGTGAAATAGCGCATCGTATGGCCTCCATCAAGAGCACCATGCAGATCACGCGCACGATGGAGATGATCTCCACGGCGCGTATCCAGCAGGCGCTCAAGGCGGCGGAACAGGCCGAGCCCTACAAGAGCGCTATCACCGAGATGCTCGCGAACGTCGCAGCCGCGAGCCGCGGGTCCAATTACCCGCTGCTCCAGACGCACGCCAGCGAGAAGTCGGTGCTGTATATCCTGATCGCCTCGGACCGCGGCCTGGCGGGCGGCTTCAACATCATGCCCCAGCGCGAGGTCGAGCGCGACATGCTCCGCCTGCAGGCCGAGGGCAAGCAGGTGTCCATCATCACCTGCGGCCGCAAGCCCACGGAGTACTTCATGTACCGCAACGTGACGCCGGTCATGTCCTTTACGGGCATCTCCGCGACCCCCAACATGGACGAGGCGGCACGCATCGCCTCCTTCGTGATGGACGGTTACACGGCCGAGAAATTCGACCGCGTGGTCCTCAAGTACTGGCATGCGAAGAACCGCATGGAGCAGGTGCAGGTCACCGAGCAGCTCCTGCCGGTCTCGCGTGAGAGTCTCATGATGCCCAACAAACCGCGCAACCCCGAGGCGCTCTCGGAGATCGGTATGCACTACGATCCCGAGTTCCGCTTCGAGCCCTCCGCGGACAAGGTCTTGGGCTACCTGCTTCCCGCGTGTATCAGGACTGTCATATTCCACGCGCTGCTGGACTCGGCGGCGGCGGAGCACGGCGCGCGCCGTCGTGCGATGCAGTCGGCGACCGACAACGCCAAGGAGGTCCTGGAAACGCTCGGGCGCACGTACAACCGCGTGCGTCAAGGCTCCATCACCACCGAGCTCAACGAGATCATCGGCGGTGCGAGCGCATTGGAGGAAAGTGAGTAATGGCTAACGAAACTACCCAAGAGCACAGCGTCCTCGAGGACGCCGCCCTCATGCAGATGGAGCGCGACAAAGGCATCGGCACCATCGTGCGTATCGTCGGCCCCGTTGTCGACGTGCAGTTCACGGACCGTATGCCCAACATCTACACCGCGCTCACCGTGGATGCGGACACGCCGGTCGGCCACATCTCGACCGTCCTCGAGGTGGAGTCGCAGCTGCCCAACAAGGTCGTGCGCGCAGTCGCCATGTCCTCGACCGACGGCCTGCAGCGCGGCATCAAAGTCAAGGCGACCGGCCACCCGATGATGATGCCGGTGGGTCAGTCGACCCTCGGCCGCGTCTGGAACGTCATGGGCCAGCCGGTCGACGGCAAGCCCATCCCCGACGACGTCGAGTACTACCCGATCCACCATCCGGCGCCCTCCTTCTCGGACCTCACGACCCAGACTGAGATCTTCGAGACCGGCATCAAGGCGATCGACCTGCTCGAGCCCTATGTCCGTGGCGGCAAGACGGGCCTGCTCGGCGGCGCCGGCGTCGGCAAGACGGTCCTGATCCAGGAGCTCATCAACAACCTGGCGCAGCAGCACGGCGGTACGTCCGTCTTTACGGGCGTCGGCGAGCGCACGCGTGAGGGCACCGACCTGTACCTGGAGATGAAGGAATCCGGAGTCTTGGAGAAGACCTGCCTGGTCTACGGCCAGATGAACGAGCCGCCCGGAGCGCGTCTGCGCGTGGGCCTCGCCGGCCTGACCACCGCCGAGTACTTCCGCGACCAGGGTCAGGACGTCCTGCTCTTCATCGACAACATCTTCCGCTTCTCCCAGGCGGGCTCCGAGGTTTCCGCGCTGCTCGGCCGTATGCCGTCCGCCGTCGGCTACCAGCCCACGCTGGCCACCGAGATGGGCGACCTGCAGGAGCGCATCACCTCCACCAAGGAGGGCTCGATCACTTCGGTCCAGGCGGTCTACGTCCCGGCCGACGACCTGACCGACCCCGCCCCCGCGACGACCTTCACGCACCTCGACGCGACGACCGTACTTTCCCGCTCTATCGCGTCGTTGGGCATCTACCCCGCCGTCGACCCGCTGGCGAGCTCGAGCTCCGCGCTCGACCCCTCCATCGTGGGCGAGGAGCACTACCGCGTGGCCATGGCCGTGCAGGAGATCCTCCAGGAGTACTCCGACCTGCAGGACATCATCGCGATTCTTGGTATGGACGAGCTTTCCGAGGAGCAGCAGCTGGTCGTGAGCCGTGCGCGCAAGATTCAGCAGTTCCTGTCGCAGTCCTTCCACGTTGCCGAGAAGTTCACGGGCAACCCCGGCGTGTACTGCACGGTCGAGGACACCGTCCGCTCCTTCGCCGAGATCGTCGACGGCAAGTGCGACGATATCCCCGAGCAGGCCTTCCGCTACGCCTCCACGATCGACGACGTGCGCCAGCGCGCCGCCAAGATGGCCGCGGATGCCTCCAAGGCGGGGGAGTAAGGTCGAGCCATGGCAGCAATCACCTGCCGTTTCGTGCGGCCCGACAAGCTCCTGTACGAGGGCACCGTCAAGAGCCTCGTCCTGCAGACCCCCACGGGCGAGCTGGGCGTCTGGCCCGGCCACGCCCCCGAGATCTGCGCCCTGGGCGACGGCGTCGTCCGCCTGCATCCCGTGGACCCGGCCGAGGGCGAGGAGCGTCGCGTCGTGATCTCGGGCGGCTATGCCGAGATCAGCGGCAACGTCGTGATCATCCTGGCCGACCACGCGCGCGAGGTCAACGACATCGAGCCCGACGTGGTCCGCGAGACGCGCGAGAAGGCTTTCGACGCCAAAAACGGGCTCGATCCCGACGACCACCGGCGTGCGTACTACGACAACAAGATCAAGTGGTGTAACCTGCTGCTCAAGACGGCAGGAGTCACGGCGGAGGCAACCCCGCAGGAATAAGTACAATACGTACCGAACCAGTACAATTCGTACTGAGGCGTACCGAGATGCGGCCCGTGCCAAACGCAGCGCGGGCCGCTTTTCCCGAAAGGCGACGCAAATGGAAGCAATCCGTGTTGAAGGCGGTCACCCCATCACCGGCGAGGTCACAGTCGAGGGCGCCAAGAACTCCGCGCTCAAGCTGATGGCCGCCACGATCATGGCACCCGGCGTCAACACGCTGACCAATGTGCCCAACATCGCCGACGTCCACGTGATGGGCAAGGTGCTCAAGCGCCTCGGAGCGAGCATCAACGTGTCGGACGAGCACACGCTGGTCATCGACACCAGCGCGGTGGACAAGTGGGAGACCCCCTACCAGCTCGTCGCCCAGATGCGCGCGTCGACGGCCGTCCTGGGACCGCTGCTGTCCCGTTTCGGCAAGGCGATTGTCGCCATGCCCGGCGGCTGCAACATCGGCGCCCGCAAGATCGACATGCACATCCTGGGCCTCGAGGCGCTGGGCGTGAAGTTCGACATCGACCACGGCAACATCCACGCGACGACGCCGGATGGCATCATCGGGACGACCGTCACGCTGGACTTCGCGAGCGTCGGCGCAACCGAGAACCTCATGATGGCCTCCGTGCACGCCAAGGGTACGACCACGATCGACAACGCGGCGCGCGAGCCCGAGATCGTCGATTTGGCAAACCTCCTCAACGAGATGGGCGCGCACGTCAGGGGCGCCGGGTCCCCCGTGATCGAGATCGAGGGCACAGACGAGGAGCTGCATCCCGTCACGCACCGGACCGTAGGCGACCGCATCGAGGCGGGCACCTTCATCGCAATGGGCGGCCTGGCGGGGAATCCTGTGACGGTGCGCGGCTTCGACCCCCGCCATCTGGGCCTTGTGCTCAAGAAATACGAGCTCATGGGTCTGAACATCGATCGTCTTCCCGACGGTGTGACCGTCAGCCGCGACCGCGACCTCATCCCGACGGACATCCAGACGCTGCCGTTCCCGGGCTTCCCGACCGACATGCAGGCGCAGACCATGTGCCTGCTCGCGATGGCCAAGGGCAGCTGCATCATCACCGAGAACGTCTTTGAGAACAGGTTCATGTTTGCCAGCGAGCTGCAACGCATGGGCGCCAACATCACCATCGAGGGCCATCACGCGATCGTGCACGGCGTGCCCGGCTTCTCCGGCGCCGAGGTCAAGGCGCCCGACCTGCGCGGCGGCGCGGCGCTCGTGATGGCGGGCCTTGTCGCGGACGGCTACACGACAGTCTCCGACATCCACCACATCGACCGCGGCTACGAGAGGTTCGTCGAGAAACTCACCTCGCTGGGGGCGGTCGTCGAGCGCATCGAGATCCCGGACCCGATCGACGAGGCCGAGCTCTAGCATCTCGCGGCTGCGGAGCGCAGAGGCGCTCGGTCGCATGGGTGGCCGCGCAGATAGCGACACGGGCGCAGGGCCGCTGGGGACATACTTATTTACCGACTGCCGCCTAAGGCGTCCGTTTGTCGCGTGGAGGCGAAATAACCCCATGGACGATGGGTATGCTTAGGTTCGGTGTGTGAATGCCAGTTGGCACGTGCCCTCCCAACAGGATGCCGTGCCGATTGGTGCGTGGGACCAGCGACGCCTGGGCGTATGCATCAAGGCGCGCGATCCCCGAGAACGCGGATGCCGCGCGAGGGTACCGGAGACAAAAACCTCGGGCTGGTGCCGCGTGCGATGCCCTCCACCACACCGGCCAGCGATCGATCTTGTCTGCATACGTCCGTCGCGTCTCGAACGAAAGGAACCACAGTGAAGGCTGTCATCCCCGCCGCAGGTCTCGGTACCCGCTTCCTGCCCGCCACCAAGGCCGTCCCCAAGGAGCTGCTGCCCGTGCTCAACAAGCCCGTCATCCAGTATGTCGTGGAGGAGGCGCTCGCGCCCGAGGGCGTCGACGGCGTCGTGATCGTCAACTCACGCGAAAAGCCGCAGATCGAGTCCTATTTCAGCGAAGACGGACAGTTCGAGCAGTATCTGCATGACCACGGCAAAGACGCCGAGGCCGAGGCCGTGCACGAGGCCGGCGCCCTGCCGGTGTCCTTCGTCTATCAGGACAACCCCAAGGGCTTGGGCCACGCCGTGCTGTGCGCCGCCCCCGCGACGGGCGACGAGTCCTTCTTTGTCCTGTTGGGTGACTACTTTGTGCCCGACCGCAAGATGTGCGTGGAGATGGCCGAGGTCTCCCGTGCGCACGGCGGCGCATCCGTCATCGCCGTGGCGCCCGTGCCCGCCGACCAGGTGAGCCGCTACGGTATCATCGCGGGCCAGCGCACCGAGTCCCTCGCAGGGGCCGAGTCCGCGGGCGACGAGGAGCCCGGCGCCGTCTGGCAGGTCACGGGGCTCGTCGAGAAGCCTGCCCCCCAGGACGCGCCGTCCCACCTCTTCATCGTGGGCCGCTATCTGCTCTCGCCGCGCATCATGGAGCTCCTCGAGACCCAGGGTCCCGGCAAGGGCGGCGAGATCCAGCTGACCGACGCGATGGTCCGCCTGCTCGAGGAGGAAGAGATGTACGCCGTGGTCGTCGATCCCAACGAGGGCTGCGACACCGGCACGCCCGCAGCCTGGGCCGCGACCAACGCCCGTATGGCCATGAAGGACCCTGACTACCGGGAGGCCTTCGTCGAGGGTCTTGGCAACTACAAGTTCTAGGAGCCCAGACCCTGATGGCTGTTATCCGTTTCACACCATATGGATGGCGCGGGCGGTACGACGAGGACTTCAACGAGGAGAACGTCGTCCGCATCGCTGCCGGGCTCGGCGGGGCCTGGACGCGGCGCGGTGTAGGCGGCCGCGTTTACGTCGGTTACGACGGTAGGTACCGCGGGGAGGCGTTTGCGCTGCTTACCGGGTCTACGCTCGCGTCCTTTGGCCTCGAGGTCAAGGTTGCGAGAGGTGTCTGTCCATTGCCGGCCCTCGCGTGGACGGCCGCCCACGACGACAGGTGCGTGGGCGTGTTGATGCTGTCTGCCTCGGAAAGCCCTTGCGAATATGGCGGCATTATCGCGCGCGGTGCAAACGGCGGCCCTGTGCCGGCCGGTATCCTGCGCGACGCCGAGCGCCTGATGATGGCCGACCCGCTCGACGCGCGCGGCGAGGTCGAGCGTGTGAATGTGATGGGGCCCTACCTTGCCGACCTCGAGCGCCTGGTCGACCTTGGCCTGATTGCCGACGCCAACCTACGTGTCGTGATCGACCCGATGTACGGCGCGGTCAACGGGCATCTCTTCAAGCTGCTCGAAAAGGCCGGCTGCTCCGTGACCGAGCTTCACGGCGGACGACGCGACGATTTCGGCGGAATCCATCCGGCGCCCGTCGAGCCGTGGGCTGACGAGTGTGAACAGGTGGTGACGTGCCAACAGGCCAATATAGGATTGGTGCTCGACGGCGACGGCGACCGCGCCACCTTGGTTGACGAACGCGGCAGGTTGGTGTCCGCCCACAATCTCACGCCGCTTATACTGAGCCACTTGGCAGAGGACAGGGGCATGCGCGGCCGCGTCGTTACAACACTGGCGAGCTCTGTGCGCCTGGCCCGACAGGCGGAACGCCTGGGGCTTCCTGTGACGACCGTGCCCGTCGGTTTCGATCGCATCTACGGTGAGACCCTTGACGGAGACGTCCTCATGGGTGCCGAGGAATACGGTGGCATCTGCCTGCCCAGTCATCTGTGTGAGCGCGACGGTATGCTCGTGTGTCTGCTAGCGCTCGAGATGCTCGCGCAGACAGGGACCCCGCTTTCCGAGCTCGTCGATGCTCTGGCGGACACTATCGGGCACATGGACTACACACGCCGCGACATCCGCCTGGACGCGGCTGCCGCAAGCTCGCTCGTCAACATCCTTCCCGGGCTCAACCCCGCCGAGGTGGCAGGCATGAAGCCTGTCGACGTCAACCATGCCGAGGGGCTGAGACTCTCCTTCGCCGACGGCTCTTGGTCCATGCTGCGTCCCTCACGCAATACCACGGTAGCCCGCGTGTATGCGGAGGCGCCCACGCGTGAGGAGAGAGACGCCCTGGTGGATGCCATGGCAGAGATAGCGCGCGACTCGCGTTTGTGGAGGAGCTATGGAGCGTAGAATTCTAGACCCCAATCGGTGAAGACAAGCGTATATTCACTCCTTGCGCCGAAGCGAAGGCACAACGAGCTTCGACGCGGCGAACCTTGAAAACCGGATACTGCGATCGATGAGATCGACGAGAGACAGACCAAAGAGAAACGAATCGAAGTGTGTACGAAAGTACAGACCTCGTCGATTCTTTGAATCCGAGATCAGC
>Ga0256404_1001260_pt1 | contig 62789 bp, 51 predicted proteins | sample RumenRJG_01DNA_FD_185990 | JGI IMG/M metagenome (GOLD analysis project Ga0256404, IMG submission 185990) | Bovine rumen microbial communities from Lethbridge, Alberta, Canada - RJG_01 | ecosystem: Host-associated > Mammals > Digestive system > Stomach > Rumen | place: Canada: Alberta | collected...
TCGACAACCTGACGGACGCCGTCTTCAACCAGCGCGTCATCGACGCCCACAACAACGGGCAGCGCTTCATCTACACCATCGTGGACGAGATAGAGGCGCTCAAGAAGGTGACCTCGAAGGGCACGACAGACGAAGTGGGTCTGCTCATCCGCAAGGCCTTCGACAACTCCGACGCCGGACAGGAGCGCGTGGGCGCCGACTCCGTCTCGGGCATCGCGCCGCTCCGATGGAACTTCAACGCCTCGACCACGCCGCCCAACGCGCGCCGCTTCTTCTACAAGATGGTCAACGACGGCACGGTGTCGCGACTGGATCTCTCCACCATCATACGCGCCGACGACGAGGAAGACAGCGCCCCCGTGCTGGGCATCTACGACCACACGTTCGCTCAGGAGCTGAAGCCCTACATCGAGCGTCTGGAGGCCGCCAACGGACTGATAGAGTGCGCGCAGGCCAAACGGCTGGCGCTCGCCATCAAGCAGGAGAACAGCGAGGCGGCGCAGCTCTACGAGAGCGAGGCCTACAGGGTGCTCTCATATCGCGCCAACGTGATTGCCTGGCTCAAGGGCATGGTGCTCTACGTGGCGCACGGCGGCAAGTGGAGCAAGGAGATCGAGGACTTCGTGCGCTGGACGGAGCAATACAACCTCTGGTGCAAGATGCTCTACTTCGGCCAGCAGCTGGAGAAGGAGCTGCGCGAGGAGGTGGAGATTCAGCGGCAGTCCGGTCCCCGCAACCTGCTGGAACTGCTGCCCGACGAGTTCACTAAGGAGCAATACCGGCTGGTGCGCCAGCAGCAGGGCAAAGCGGGCAGTGGCGACAGTACCATGCGCTGTTGGATGGCGAGAGGGTATGTCGCTTACGATGATGTCTCTGGCCGATATGTAAAATCAAAGGAATACAAGCAGAAGTATGTCACTCATGTATGAATGTGCTGCAGTGCTGCAGTGCTACAGTTAGATAATTGACAATTGATAATTGATAATTCATGATTACCATAGACAACACCCAGGAGTGCTTCGTGGAGCTCTGGCTTCTGCTGGAGCGCACGAGGCGCCTCCACCTCCTGCAACGCAAGCGCTTCTGCATCCGCAACATCCTCAAAACATGGCTCGGCACCCGCGCTACGGACGATCTCATCTTCGAGGTGTGTATGCGCAGCAGGCTGGAAGGGTACAACGAAATGCCCCCGCCGATGCTCTCGCCGCGCGACCCCAGAGAGTTTCTCCGTGCCGTGGTGTCGGTGGTGATGGATATCGGTATGCGCTCCGTGCGCTACCATATCCTCGACAGGGCCTACAGCATCGCCTTCCCCCAGGCTACGCCGATCAACGTTAATAAAAAATTAAAAATGAAAAATGAAAAATGAAAAATTAAAAACGATAACCGATAAACGATAAGCGAAAGAAAAGGCCGCTGGCGCGAAAGCGCCGGTGGCCTTTTGTTTTACAGATAAAAGTCGCGGCAGAGGGCGGCGTAGGACTCGGAGCGTTGGCCGCCGGGGGCGGTGAGGACGAGTTCGGAGAACTGAGGCTCGGCGGCCGCCGCACCCAGTTCGGCCAGGATGCGCTTGGGGGCCTTGCGCTCCGTGGTGCGCACACGGCAGAGGCGTCTGAGATGCAGCCCCGCAGCGTGGGCCGAAGCCAGGAGTTCCCCCTCCAGCGCGGCGGGCAGAACCAGCGAGAGCGTGCCGCACGAGGCGCGCCCGACCAAAGCCTCCAGAGGCAGGGCACGGCTGTTGCGCGCCGCCGCGCGCCGCACATCGGGCGCCAGCGTGTCCTCCGTATAGAAAGGGGGATTGCAGACAAAAGCGGTGCCCTCGGGGAACGGCGGCAGGGAGAGGAAGTCGCCCTCCCTCAGCGCGATGCGTCCGGCAAAGGGCGAAGCCGCCACATTGGCCCGCGCATCCTCCAGCGAAGGGCCGTCGATGTCCACCGCCTCAATCGGCACCCCGGGCAGACGCTGGGCCAGCATCAGGGCGATGAGGCCGCAGCCGCAGCCGACATCGACAACGAGGGGCGGGGCGGGAGCGCCCTCCAGCGCCCAGGCGCCGAGCAGCACGCCGTCGGTGCCCACCTTCATGGCCGAGCGGCCGTCGTCAACGGAGAAGCGGCGGAAGCGGAACACGGGGGTCAGTCGTCGGTCTTCTTCGGTGCGCTATTGGTAAACTGCGTCAGCTTGTTGACATAGTAGGCGCGCAGGTCCTTCCAGCGGTAATAGGGGCCCTGATAAGGCTTGACGGGCAGCGTGACCTCGCGCTCGTTGAGCAGCGCCTTGACCAGGATGTCGCCCTCGCCCTCGGTGTAGTTGGAGACGAAGCGTCCGCCCTTCGGGCGATAGAAGACCAGCTGCACGTTGCAGCCCATGGGGAAGATGCGGAAGTTGGCCCAGCGGTCGTAGAGCGTGTTGATTTCGGAGAGGGGAATCTGCTTGCCGGCGTCGCCCAGTTCGAGCAGGGCGGACAGGGGCAGCACGCACACCTCGTGGCCGAAGCGCATCGTGGCGCCGTGGAAGCCGGCCTTGTGGAGCGTGGTGTCGCAGGTCTGGATGATGTTCCACAGGAGGTTCTCCTGCGTGAAGGGCGCCTTACCCGCAACGTAGTTGACATACCACTCAAGATTCTCCGTGCGCCAGAGGTCGAAGAGCTCCTGGTCGGTGAACCAGCCGTAGAGGTTGAGCGGGCGGCTCTGATGCTTCCACGAGAGGGTGGGGTCGTCGCTCTGCAGGCCGGGCACGGGGCCGTGGCTCTGCATGTTGCCGCACATCTTGAAGAATTCGCGCATGAAGTGGGTGCGGCTCTTGAGCTTGGCGTCGCGGTAAGCCGTGTCGCGGAAGATCTCGCCCCAGAGGCGCTCGGGGTGGAGGTAGGCCTTCTTGTAGTCGAAGGTGACCTCGGCCCAGCGGGCCTTCTGCTCGTCCTTGATGCGCCGGCTCCAGTCCTGGTTGAGGTAATACTGGAAGGACTCGCTCACGTCGTTGTGGATGCTGATGGCGGGATTGTAGGCCAGGAGCTCCTCGCACTCGGCCTCCATCGAGAGGATGCAGCGGATGACGACGGTGGAGCGGGCGTCCACCTCGCAGTCCTTGGCGCCGAAGATCTCGGGGAAGCGCTCCGTGAGGCGGCGGCCGATGCGGTGGTGCTGGCGCTCACCCACGTTGGTGAGTTCACCCAATCGTTTGTCGGTCGAGGGCAACCACTCGGAGAGCGCGGCCCAGAGCTGCTCGCCGCGCGGCGTGAGAGCATCCTGCTGATGGGCGCGCTCGAGGACGTCCGTCACGTCGGTATACTGCGCCGGACGGATGAGCCAGCGGGAGCCGTGGCGGCCGTAGTGGGTGAGGTAGAAGGGTTCGTAGCCCTTGGGCGCGGGCGTGAGCTGATAGTCGGGCGCAGGGTCCACATAGGCCGTATATTGAGAGGCCGAGAGGAGCACGTTGCGCTGAATCTCCTGCAGGGGTGTGGTCTGGGCCGCAAGCCCCAGCGTCAGGAGCAGGGCCGCAAAGAGGGGAAAGAACTTTTTCATGAGATGTGTGTGTTAGGTATTCGGGGCAAAGATAGTGCAAAAAGTGAAGAAAGAGGGGATGGAAGGCGGTGTTTTTCGGCTATTTCGCTCTTTTTTCATAATTTTGTCCCGAAAGAGCGCCCCAAACATGAGACTCTACGAACTCAACCACATCGCCGCCTCGGTCATCGGAGACAGTTTCCCGGAACCCCTCTGGGTGGAGGGCGAGCTGTATGAAGGCCGCGTGGGCGGCGGAGGCCATTACTACGGCGAGCTGGTGGAGAAGACCGACGACGGCGTCGTGGCGGCGCGCGCCCGCATCACCGTGTGGGCCCGCAACTGGCAGCTGCTCTCGATGCGCTTCCAGAAGGAGTCGGGGCAGACGCTCCACGCCGGACTCAGGCTGCGCCTGCTGGTGGAGGTGGGCTTCCACGAAGCCTACGGATACAGCCTCAACGTGCAGGACATCGACGCCCGCTACACCCTGGGCGACCAGATGCAGCGCCGCCGCGAAATCCTGCGCCAGCTGGAGGAGGACGGCATCCTGAACGACAACAGGGCGCTCCCCCTGGCGCGCCTCGTGCAGCGCATCGCCGTGATCTCATCGCCGACGGCCGCCGGGCTGGGCGACTTCGAAGACCAGCTGCACGGCAACGAATACGGCCTGGCCTTCCGCACGAAGCTCTTTCCCGCCCTGATGCAGGGAGCGCAGGCCCCCGAGAGCATCATCGCGCAGCTGACGGAAATCGACAGCCGCGAGTTCGACTGCGTGGTGATCATCCGAGGCGGCGGCGCGACGGCCGACCTGAGCGACTTCGACCACTACGCCCTGGCCTCGTGCATCGCACAGTGTCCGCTGCCCGTCATCGTGGGCATCGGTCACGAGAGGGACGAGACGGTGCTCGACCACGTGGCGCACCTCTCGCTGAAGACGCCTACCGCTGTGGCCGCCTTCCTCATCGAACGGCAGGCCGGAGAGCTGGCGCTCCTGGAAGACCTGCGCCGGCGCATCCCCCAGAGCGTGCGCACGCGGCTCCTGCAGGAGCATCACCGTATGGACCTCGTGGGCGAAAGGCTGCCCGCAGCGGCCCGCCGCCACTTCGAGCGCCTGCACCACCGGCTGGAGCTGACGGCACAGCGGCTCCGCAGCCTCGACCCGCAGCTGCTGTTGGAGCGCGGCTACAGCATCACGACCTGTGCCGGCCGTCTGGTGCGCGACGTCAGCGACCTGCGCGAAGGCGAGATTGTCACCACGAGGCTCGCCTCGGGAGAGATTTACAGCACCGTGAACACGGTGGTGAGTGATCGGAGTCATCTGAGTCATCAGAATGATCAGAATGATCAGAATACTCCGAGCACTCAGATGACTCAGACCACTCAGAAAAAACAATGAAATACGAAGAAGCCATAGAGAAGCTGGAGGCGATAGCCCGGGAGCTGGAAGAGGGGCGCGTGCCCGTGGATGAAATGTCGGTAAAACTGCAGGCCGCAGAGGCCCTACTTAAGCTCTGTAAAGAGAAATTGCAGGCCGTGGAGGAGAAAATCGACGGGATTCTTGATAATAATTCATGAGAAGTGCGCGCCGTTTCACGCGAATTTTGTATTTTTGCGCTCGAGAATATAAAAAACATAAAGATATGGAACAAATAGATTGGAGTAGCCTCGGTTTCGGCTACAGAAAGACAGACTATAACGTACGCTGCTACTACCGCGACGGGAAGTGGGGCGAAATCGAAGTGAGCAGCGAGGAGACCATCCCCATGCACATGGCGGCCACCTGTCTGCACTACGGCCAGGAGGCCTTCGAGGGCTTGAAGGCCTATCGCTGCCCCGACGGCAAGGTGCGCGTGTTCCGCAGCGACGAGAACGCCGCCCGTCTGCAGAGCACCTGTCGCGGCATCCTCATGCCCGAGATGCCCACGGAGAAGTTCAACGAAATGGTGGACACAGTCGTGCGTCTCAACGAGCGCTTCATCCCGCCTTATGAGACCGGCGCCACGCTCTACATCCGTCCGCTGCTCATCGGCACCAGCGCCCAGGTGGGTGTGCATCCCGCCACGGAATATCTCTTCCTCATCTTCGTCACGCCCGTAGGCCCCTATTTCAAGGGCGGCTTCTCGTGCAACGACTACGTCATCATCCGCGAGTTCGACCGTTCGGCTCCTCTGGGCACCGGCATCTACAAAGTGGGCGGCAACTACGCCGCATCGTTGCGCGCCAACAAGATGGCCCACGACCTGGGCTACGCTTGCGAGTTCTATCTGGACGCCAAGGAGAAGAAATACATGGACGAGTGCGGTGCCGCCAACTTCTTCGGCATCAAGGACAACACCTACATCACCCCCAAGTCCACCTCAATCCTGCCCTCCATCACCAACAAGAGCTTGATGCAGCTGGCAGAGGACCTCGGCCTGAAGGTGGAGCGCCGTCAGATTCCCGAGGACGAGCTGGCCACCTTTGAAGAGGCCGGCGCCTGCGGCACGGCAGCCGTGATCTCGCCCATCCGCAAGATTGACGACCTGGAGGAGAAGAAGAGCTTCGTGATCTCGAAGGACGGCAAGCCCGGCCCCGTCTCCACCAAACTCTACAACCTGCTGCGCGGCATCCAGTACGGCACCGAGCCCGACAAGCACGGATGGACGCGCGTCGTCATCGGCTAAAAAGGACATACCTCTGAAGTGAAGAATCTGAATCTGATAACGGAGTCGCACAAAAGCGTGCTCCTGATGCTCTGCATCTTTGTGCTGGCCGGAGCGTTTGCCTCCGTGGCCGGCGTCATCGGCGGTGTGAAAGCCATGGTGGACCTGACGCTGTGGCTGCTGCCCTCTAGCCTGATACTGGTCGGCATCTTCGTGGCCGCCTGTCTGGTGAGCCTCTCGGTAGGCACCAGCTGCGGCACCATCGCCGCGCTCACGCCCATCGCTGTGGGCATGGCCCGCGAGACGGGCTACTCCGTGCCCCTGCTGACGGGTGTCGTGGTGGGCGGTGCCTTCTTCGGCGACAACCTCTCCTTCATCTCCGACACCACCATAGCGGCCACGCGCACGCTGGGATGCCGCATGAAGGATAAATTCATGGCCAATCTGTGGATTGCGCTGCCGGCGGCGCTGTTTTGCATCCTCCTCTATGCCACGCTCCTGAGCAAGTCGGGAGGCACCGGCGCCGACGTGGTGTTTCACACCCGGCGCTTCCTGCTGACGGTGCCCTATCTCTTCATCCTCGGCGCAGCCCTCGGCGGCGTCAACGTGCTGCTGTTGCTGGCGTTGGCGCTGGCGCTCAGCTGCAGCATCGGTCTGAGCATCGGCTACGACGTCCCGTTTCTGGCTAAAAGCGCCTGGCACGGAGTGCTCGGCATGGGGCAGCTCATCGTGGTGACCATCGTGGCCGCCGTGGCCATCGAAGTGGTGCGCCGCCTGGGGTGGCTCCAGCGCGTGATGAACTTCGTGGGCAGGACGGTGAAGAGTCCGCGTGCGGCCGAACTGGCGATGGCGGCTCTTGTCAGCGTGGCCGACATCCTGACGGCCAACAACACCATCGCCATACTCTCCGTGGGCCCGCTGTGCAAGGAGATGACGGAGCACTTCGGCATGTCGAAACTGCGTGCCGCCTCCATTCTCGACACCTTCTCATGCGTGGCGCAGGGCTTCCTGCCCTACGGCGCACAGCTGCTGATTGCCGCCGGGCTGGCCGGGATATCGCCTTTCGACATCATCCCCAACCTCCACTATCCGATGGCGCTGGGCGTGGTGGCGTTGGGCTACATCCTCCTGAAGAAGAAGGAGTCCGTCAGCCTTTGACGGACACTATCTTCGTCTTTTCCTTTTCGAGATTGCGGCGGTCGGTCTCCCTCACCACGCGGGCGGCCAGCTGCAGGAACGCCTGGCCTGAGGGCGAGGCGGGGTCGAGTGCTGCGGGCGTGCCGCTGTCGCCGTTCTCGCAGATGCTCTGCACCACCGGGATCTGACCCAGGAGGGGCACCTGCATCTCTTCGGCCAACTGCTTCACGCCCTCGCGGCCGAAGAGGAAATACTTCTCGTCGGGGTGCTCCGCCGGCGTGAACCACGCCATGTTCTCTACCAGACCGAGGATGGGCACATCGACCTTGTCGTTGCGATACATGTTGATGCCCTTGCGCGCATCGGCCAGAGCCACCTGCTGCGGCGTGGAGACGATGACGGCGCCGGTGATGGGCAGGGTCTGTACCAGCGTGAGGTGTATGTCGGAGGTGCCGGGCGGTGTGTCGAGAATGAAGTAGTCGAGATCACCCCAGGCGGCGTCGCCGATGAGCTGCTTGAGCGCATTGGAGGCCATGCCGCCGCGCCAGAGGGTGGGGGTGTCAGGATCCACGAAGAAGCCGATGGAGAGCACCTTGATGCCGTATTGCTCCGCAGGGATGATGAGGTCGCGGCCGTCGATGTTCTCGGAGTAGGGGCGAGCGCCCTCCATGCCGAACATCTTGGGCACGGAGGGGCCGAAGATGTCGCAGTCGAGCAGGCCCACACGATGGCCCAGGCGCGCCAGCGCCACAGCCAGATTGGCGGCCACCGTGCTTTTGCCCACGCCGCCCTTACCGCTGGAGACGGCGATGATGTTTTTCACACCGGGCAGCAGGTCGGGCAGATCGGGGCGCGGCGCCTGCAGCGTCTTGGTGCGGATCTCCACCTCAACGTCCTTGGAGACGTAGGCGTGGATGGCGGCCTCGGCGGCTTTGACGAGGCTCTTGAGGAAGGGGTTGGTGGGTTTGTCGAAAATGAGGGAGAAGGAGACGTGCATCCCGGAGATGCGCAGGTCGTCCTCCACCATCTGCATCTCCACGATGTTCTTCCCGCTGCCGGGATAGCGCACCGTGGAGAGGGCGTCCATGATGAGTTTCGGATAAAGTTCCATTATATTATATAGGTATTAAACACTTATTTGCCGATGACGAAGTGCCCGTCCTGCGTGATGCCTTCGACGGAGAACTCCATGTCGGTGCACGAGGAGTTGTTCCAGAACTCCACGCGGGCGCGGCCGTTCTCGTCGGTCCACAGGTTGGGCTCCCAGAAGAGCGTGCGGCGGTAGTCGGCCACGGGGGCGATGTCGCTGTAGTCCTCGGTCTCGAAGACCTCCACGGGATTGTAGCCGTGGTAGTGGGCGTAGCGGGTGCCCTTGAGGCGCTCCTTCGGGCGGTTGAGCCAGGTGTAGCAGTAGATGATATAGGGATTGCGGCGCTCGAGGTCGTCGCAGCGGATGTGCTGGCGCAGGCTCCTGAGGTCGTCGGTGGCGTAGATGGAGCGCACCTCGTCGATGAGGACGGGCAGCTCGGTGGCGAAGGAGGCATTATCTATCGCCGAAGCATAGGCGCGCTGTGTGTCGAGGAAGTCGCCCTTGAAGCTGGTGATGGAGCAGAACTGGTTGTTGACAATCCAAACGACGGGGCGATTCTGGATGCTGGTGCCGTCGCCCCAGAGGATGGCCCAGTTGCGGCGTGTGCCCGAGGCCAAATCGGCGTAGATCTCCTGAATGCTGAGTTTGTCGCTGCGCTCGGTGATCTCGTCGCCGCGCTTGCTGCGGAGGATGTGGGCCACGGTGCCCTTGAACTCGTCGTCGGTCATGTTCATGAGGTTGACGTCGATGACCATCTCGGAGAGCAGACCTTCCCAGGTGGGGTCGGAGACGCCGGTGTTGGTGTTCTCGTAGTTGTTGAGGTCCCAGGCCAGACGGGTGGAAGGCTGTGTGCCCTCGAAGATGGGGTTCTTCTGGTGCAGCCAGTCGGCTACAGAAGGAACTTCCTCGCCGCGGTCTGCCAGCTCTTCGGCTTCGGCTTCGCAGTCGTAGTAGAGCACCGCTTTGCGGATGGCCTCGCTCTCGTCGGTGCGGGCGCTGTAGTCGTAGTGGTTGTCCTTGCGGCGTGCATTGACGCGAACCTCCTTGAGGGCGGTGGCGTCCTTGCCCAGGATGAAGGGCTTCCAGAGGTCGGCATCCTCACTGGGGATGTCCCAATGGTGGATGTCGGCGGTGTCGAGGGGCACGATGACCTTCTCATCGTCGCCGACGGTGCGCGCCTTGGGGGCGAAGTGGCGGTCGATGGTGACGGTGTGCTCCGTGCGTTTGCCCTCGTAGGTCGTCATGATGTTCATCACCCATTCGTCCTGAATGTCGGGCAGCACCATGGCGTAGCGGCCGGCACTGTCGGTCTTGGCCGAGAGGAAGAACTTCTCGCCGTCGCCGATGAAGGTGGCCGTGACGGTGACGCCCTCAACGGGGTCCTTCTTTTTCTTGGGCTTCATGGTGCCGAAGAGGTAGAGATTCTCCTCAATAATCTGCGGATGGTCGAAGCTGCGGCGACCCGTGATGAAGTCCCAGTCGAAGCGGCGCCAGCCCTGCACCAGCATCAGCAGATCGGCGGCCTTGCGGTGGGCCTCGTCGTCAGCCTCGAAGTAGTAGTCGGGATTGGCGATGTAGCCGCGGAGGTCGCTGTCCAAAAGCATCCAGGTGCGAATGTTGCCGCTGCGGCCGTTGACGGCAGAGGCGGCGTCGGTGGCCGAGAGCGAGAGTGAGGTGTAGGGTGCGGCGGTGATGTCCACCGTGACGCGGCCGCAGGGCGTTAGCGCCTTGTTGGCGGTCGTCACCTCAACGGGGGTGTCGTTCTTGGGCGGGATGAAGAGGAAGCGCTCGGAGAGGATACGGCCCTCGCTGTCGAGCAGCGTTATCTGAGAGACACCCTCCGGCATGGCCCCGCGGGAGAGCGACACGCTGTAGCGGCCGGAGGTGGTGAAGCTCTGACAGCCGATGACCGTGCCCTCGTGCATCAGGGCCCAGGCCAGCGTCCGGCCGTTGAGCGAGGACGTGTTGAAGACGTCGAGCACGACGCTGTCGGCGCGGGTGGTCTCCAGACGGAGGACGCAGCCCTCCTCCTGGGGCTCGGGCAGGACGGCTTCACGTTTGCGGCCGTTCACCTCGATGCTGACCTGACGCAGATCCGTCATGCGCTCGATGTTGAGGATGCCCCGTTGGCCCTGACAGTCCCACGCCACACGGGCGGGGAGGCCCTTCACGAGATAGCCGCCTTCGGGGAAGAAGCGCACGGCCTTGGTCTGATCGTCGGTGCGCTCCAGCAGGCGCGAGTCGCCCGTCATCTTGGGATTGCTGTAGTCGCCCTCTTTCTCGGGTTTGTCGAAGATGGGGATGATGCGCGAGAAGCAGCTGTTCTCGCCCCAGTTCATCATGTAGCGGGTGTAGGCCCGGATTTCGTAGAAGCCCGAGGGCAGCACGTCATTGTCGAGGTCGATGCTGCCGGCGGCGATGCCGTGCGTGACGAAGAGCTTGCGGCGGGCGACCACGTTGCCGTCGGGCGAGATAAGATCCACATAAAGCACGCTGGAGAGATTGCCGCGGCGCTGGGTGTCCGTGCGCGTCAGATAGGCCTTCATCCAAACGGTCTCACCCTTGAAGTAGCCCGTGTTGTCGAGGTGGAGATAGACCTTCTCCTGAGGCATGGATTTTGCCCATGCGGCCGCGCGGGTCAGAATCGGGCGGAAGGCCTCGAGGTTGTTGTCGGCTGCGATGCAGAGCGTGCCGCAAAGAGCGATGAGTGTGACGAGAATGTGTTTCATAGCTGTTGTGTGTTGGTTATTGTCCTGTGATGAAATATCCGTCTTTTGTAATGCCTTCTGCAGAGAAGATCATGTCGGTGCAGGAGGAATTGTTCCAGAACTCTATGTGTGCCTTGCCGTCGGCGTCGGTCCAGAGATTCGGCGCCCAAAAGAGCGTGCGCCGGAAGTCCGGCATGGGCGGGATGTCGCTGTAGTCCTCGGTCTTGAACTCCGACGGCGGACTGTAGCCGTAGTAGTGGGTGTAGCGCGTCTGACGGTTGGTCTTCGGGGGCTTTGACCATTTGCTTGTGTCGTGTTCGTAACTGTAGGCATAGACGGCGACGTTCCCTTCGTTGTGCCCGTGAGAATCGCTGATATAAACGGACTGGTATTCGTCAAGGAGAACAGGGCAGGGATACCAGATGCCGCCCACCGGTTGGTTGTCGACATACCACAGGACATGGCGTCCGTTCCACGTCGGAAAGTGCTTGATTTTCGCGGCCTCTTCTCCCGGGTCTTTGCTGTAGCTGGGGCCCTGCCCGTAACTGTCTTCACGGTAGCGGCCGGCAGTCTGTACCAGCCATGCTGTCAGTTCCGGAATTTCCTCACCGCGGTCGGCAATATCCTCTGCGGCTTCTTCGCAATCGAAATAGATTTCGGAAAAATGTTCCGCATCCTCGGTGTTGGTGAAGGCGTTGTAGTTGTAGTGATCCAACTTACGTTTGCCCTTGACGTTCACTTCCTTCATGACGGTGGCGTTCTTCTCATACATATTCTGCCACTCCTGCTCGTCTTGCGGTGCTATCTGCCAGCGGTGGATACGCGCGGTGTCCACCGGGATCTGTCTCACTTCGCTGCCCTCAAGAGGTCGCAGGGGCGGGGCGAAATGCCGGTCTACGGTGATGCGGTATTCCGCTTCCTTACCTTTGACCTGCGGAGAGAGTTGCATGTTCCAGATGCCTTCTATGTCGGGCAGGATGATGGCGTACGCCCCGGTGCTGTCCGTCTTGACCGAGCCGAACATGCGTTCTTCTGTGCCCCTGAATGTGGCTGAGACGGTAACGCTGTCAAGGGGCATGTTTTTTTTCTTGGGTATGACTTTGCCAAAGAGATAAAGCCGGTCTTCTATCACCTGACTGCCGTCCCATGGGGTGATGCCCGCCATCGTGTTCCAGTCGTAGCGATGCCAGTTCTCGCTCTTTCGGAGCATCCACTCGCAGATGTCCTCCTGAAATCCGTTGCAGATGGTGGCGGCATCGATGGCGGAGAACGAGAAAGCTGTGTGGGGCGGTCCCTGAATGTCAACGCTGATGCGTCCGCAGGGACGGATGCCTGCGGTGTGCACCGTGATTTTGAGTTCCCTGTCCGCTTTGGGCACGATGACGACGTCGCGATGCGTGATTTCCTTTCCCGCGTCATCGAAGAGCACCATCTGCCATACGCCCTCCTTCATCTTCTGCCGGGGTAGGGACAGGCGCACGCGCTCTCCCTCCCCGATGGCGTTGCCGGCAATGATGTTGCTGCCGTGAAGCAGTGCCCAGCCGGAGCCCTTGTCTGCTTCAAAGATGACGCTGTCCGGCAGTTCGGTGATGCGGATGCCGTTGTCGGTGTCTTTTGACTCGGGAACGGCGACGCGGCGCTCGGCAGGTTGGCGTGTCACGTCATATTGCTCAAGCGACATGCGGCTGTAGTCGCCCTCTGTGCGCGGCTTGTCGAATACGGGGATGACGCGGGAGTAGTAATTCCGGCCGCCCCAGTTCGTCATGTAGCGCGTGTAGGCCCGGATTTCATAGTAGCCGGCTTTGAGTATCCTTTTGGTCAGTTTGATGTCGCCCCAGGCCAGTCCGTCCGTCACCTGCAGTTTGCGCCGTTCCACCACAAAGCCTCTGGGCGAAATGAGTTCCACGTACAGTACGCGCGAGATGTTGCTCCTGTTCTCTGTGTCGGAGCGCGTCACATAGGCCTTCATCCAGATGGTCTCACCCAGGAAGTAGGCCGTGTTGTCAAGATGGAGATACACCTTCTCCTGCGGGTAGAGCCTGTTCCACTGCGCTGCCTTGAGGATGTGCCCAGCCGCCTCCGAGGTCTGTGCCGGAAGTGCGGAGGCCAGAGACATCATGCAGGAGAGAAACAGGATCCATCTCATCTTATCCCGGTAGTGTCACCCGAGCGCTCAGAGCTCCACCAGTTTGTAAGCCTTCCGGCCCATGCCGATCTTCTCGGCGTGGTCGATGATGTGGCCGCCGTGCTGCTTCTCTATGCGCTTGATGAGCGGGGTGGGGTTGTTGTTCTGGTCGGGCTGTATGCCGTAGACTTTGTCCAGACAGGCTTTGTCGAGTGCGACGGGATCGGTGGAGGCCAGAATGCCGATGTCCTGCACCTCGGGCGCTTTGGGATGGGCGTCGCAGTCGCAGTCGATGCTGATGTTGTTCATCACGTTGATGTAGATGATGTTGCCCTTGCCCATATACTGCTCAACGGCGTCGGCGGCAGCGGCCATCGATTCGAGGAAGGCATCCTGGGGTTGGGTGTGCTGCCAGCACTGGGGCGTCTGGTCCGTCACGCCGTGACTGTGGATGTAGGCCTTGCCGGCGGTGGAGGCCACGCCGATGCTCTGGTTCTTCAGCACGCCGCCGAAGCCGCCCATCACATGACCCTTGAAGTGGGCCAGGTTGATCATGAAGCCGTAGTCCTTGAGCTTCTTGCCCACGATGTCGTATTTGATCCACGTGGTGTCGCGCACGGGGATGCGCATATCCTCTTTCTCGTCCATCAGCACCACCTGGGCGATGGAGTCGAAGCCGTGGGCGTGAATCGTCTCCCAGTGCTTGCGCTTGTCCTGGCGGGAACCGCCGTAGGCAGTGCAGCACTCCACAATGGTGCCGTCGACTTCATCGACGAGCTCGCGGATGAGGGTGGGCTTGAGGTAGTTGTTGCCGCCCATCTCGCCCGTGCTGATTTTCACGGCCACGCGTCCGTGGGGCTTCACACCGAGCTGTTTGTAGATCTTGACCAGACTTTCGGGCGTGATCTCTTTGGTGAAATATACGGTGGCGGGCTCCTGCTGGGCGCAGGCCGTCAATATCAGGGCAAAAAAGCCGCACAGGCTAAGTGTTAATCTTTTCATTGTTGTATCGGTTTATGTGTTGTCATCGTGAGGTCTCGAGCGAGGAGCGTTTCTCGCGGGAGTAGCTTCGGTATTCATCGAGCGGGATGTCCACTTCGGGTTCGGCGAGTGTGCCCTCCAGGGGCAGGCGGAAACGCAGATACTTGATGGAGATGCCCCGGTCGCGCCACATGCCTTCGTAGTAGGTCTGCAGGGCGGTGGCTTCGCTGAAGCGTGCGGCATCGCTCTCGCCGTAGAGGTCGCGCGTGAGGGCTTCGGGCACGATGCCGTTGGCGCGCAGCATTTCCTCGGTGTAGGTGAAGAGAAAGTTGGAGTCCGTCTTGAGATGGATGAGGCCTCCCTCCTTCATGAAGCGGCGGTAGCGCTCGAGGAAGTAGGTGGAGGTGAGGCGCTTCGTGGCCTTCTTCATCTGCGGGTCGGAGAACGTGAGCCAGAGTTCGGAGACTTCGCCGGGAGCGAAGAAGCGGTCGATGAACTCGATGTTGGTGCGCAGGAAGCCCACATTCTTCATGCCGGCCTCCAGCGCCTCTTTAGCTCCCGTCCACATGCGCGCTCCCTTAATGTCCACGCCGATGAAATTGCCTTCGGGGTGGAGGCGCGCCAGACCGACGGTGTATTCGCCGCGGCCGCAGCCGAGCTCGAGCGTGAGCGGACGCTCCGCTTCCTGCCGGAAGAAGTCCGGCCCCCATTTGCCGCGCAGAGGGAATGCGTCCCCCATGACGGCGGCCATGGGGCATTCGACCACCAGAGGATTGGCGGCCATCTCGGCGAATTTTTTGAGTTTCCCGTGTCCCACTGTGCGTTAACGGATGTCGATAACGGGGATGTTGTCCTTGTCGTTGTAGTAAAGATTCTCACCGGCCATACCCCAGATGAAGGTGTAGTAGTAGGTGCCGGCGGCAGCGTGCATGCTCCATTCGGGCGACATGATGGCCTGCTCGTTGTGCAGCCACACGTTGCGGCTCTCCTGCGGCTGGCCCATCACGTGGCTGATGGTCTGGCCCTCAGGCAGGTTGAAATAGTAGTAGGCCTCGATGCGGCGTCCGTGGGTGTGAGGGGGCATCGTGTTCCACACGGCGCCGGGATTGAGCTGCGTCAGGCCGAGCTGCAGCTGGCAGGGACCTTCCTCCAGCACGTCGTTGACGATGAGTTTGTAGACGGTGCGGTTGTTGGCCTCTTCCACCGTGCCCACAGGGCCCCATACGGCAGCCTTGAGCGAACCCTTGCGGCCGTCGAGCGTGATCCACTGCGTCTTGTAGTGCTGGTGTGCCGTAGCCGAGTTGAGGTAGAACTTGGCGGGCTTGGAGGCATCCTTGCTCTTGAATTCCACCACTTTGTTCACATCCTTGTCCTTGCCGATGTGGCCGCGACCCACGTAGAGCGCCTCTTTGGGAGAGAGCGCATATTCCTTGCCGTCCACCACGACGACGCCGTCGCCCAGTCCGCAGTTGACGATGCCGATCTCGCGGTTGTAGAGGAAGTATTTCTCCTTGATGGTCTTGTCCACGTCGAGACCCAGCTCCCAGAAGTTCTCCAGCTTGAGCGTCTGGTTGACGGGCATTGCGCCGCCGAAGATGAAGCGGTCGTAGTGGGAATAGGTCAGCAGGATGGAGTCGGCCTCCATCACCTTCTCCATGACGAAGCGCTCGCGCAGGGTCTTGGTGTCGTAGCCTTTCACGTCGGCGGGATGGCAGGCGGTTTGGAATTTCACATGCTGACGGCCGACAAAGCGGTCGGCTTCCTGGGCGGAAGCACAGAGTCCGAAGGCCAGAAGGGCCAGGGAGAGAACGGTCTTTTTCATATTGTTATTCGTTATTCGTTATCGTTTATTTCTTGTTGATCTGGATGCGGTTCCAGGCGACGAGGGCGAAGGTGGCAATCGTCAGCAGGGCGGCGCCGATGTGGCTCATGTACTTCATGGCGGCGTAGATCACCGTCGAGAGGGGCGAAGAGGCGAAGTCGAGCGCGCCGGCGCTGAAGCCTTCAGGCACACGCACCGAAGCGTCGTCGGGATGGGCCAGAGCCACAGAGTGGGCGGCGGAGGTGAAGTCGGGCGCCATCCAGGTGACGAAGTAGAGGCCGACGGCCAGCACCACGAGACCCACGATGATGGAGCGCAGCACGTTGCCGCCCGTGTAGGGGAGCACCATCACGAAGACGTAGAACATGCCGGCCAGCGACGCCAGCGGCAGGAACTGGTTACCCGGCAGGAAGACGGCCATCACCAGCGTGACGGGGATGAGCAGCAGGCTCACCACCAGCGTGGTGGGATGACCGATGACCAGAGCGGGCGACATGCCGATGTAGAACTTCTTGTCGGCGCCGAACTTCTTGGCGATGAGTTCGCGCGTGGCCTCCGAGATGGGCTTCAGCCCCTCGATGAAGAGCGAGGTGATGCGGGGGATGAGCTCCATTACGGCGCCCATCTTGATGCCCAGACCCAGAGTGGCGGGTATGTTGTCCACCACAGCCTGCCAGCTCTCGCAGGCCAGACAGCCGATGATGATGCCGATGAGCACACCCAGGAAGAGCGGCTCGCCGAAGAGGCCGAACTTCTTCTTCATGCCCTCCGAGTCGATGTTCACCTTGTTGATGCCGGGCACGTAGTCGAGCACCTTGTTGATGGCTACGGCGAAGGGCATAAAGCCCTGACAGAAGGGCTGGGGGATGCTGATGCCCTCCATGCCGGGATAGAATTTCTGGAAGCGCTCGGCGGTCATGTCGGCCAGCACGAGGGTGACGATGTAGCACACGATGGCGGCGAAGAAGCCCCACATGATGCTGTCGGTCATGAAGTAAATCACGGCGCCGATGAAGGCGAAGTGCCAGTAGTTCCACAGGTCGATGTTCACCGTGCGCGTGCAACCCAGGAGGAGCAGCACGAGGTTCACGCCCAGGCACACGGGAATGATGAACGAGCCCACCAGTGTGTTGTAAGCCACGGAGGCGGCTGCGGGCCAGCCCATGTCGAACACCTGCAGCTCGAGTCCGTAGATTTCGACCACTTTACCCAGTGCGGGACCGAGCGACGAGGTCAGCAGGGCCGTCACAACGGAGAGGCCCACGAAGCCGACGCCCACGCGCAGGCCGCTGCTGAGGGCTTTGGAGAAATTGATGCCGATGCATACGCCCAGGATGGTGAAGATGATGGGCATCATCACGGCCGCACCGAGACCGATGATGTAGGAGAAGACTGCTTCCATGGTGTGATGTGTCTATGCTTTGTGTTTTGGATTTATTTCAGTTCGAAAGAGGTGTTGCCGATGTTGTGGCCGTCGGCGAAGATGTCCGCGCGGTATTGTCCGGCCGGAAGCGTCTCGGCGATGTCCCAGTAGACGGTGACGCTCTGCTCCTCGCCCGTGTACTCGATGTCCTTGCGGATGGAGTATTCTATCTGGCGGTTTTCAAACTCGAAGGTGCCGCCCTTGGTCAGCACGGCGCCCGTCGGAGTGAGGATGCGCACGTAGAGGGTGCGGATGCCCGTCTCGGTGGTGACGTTGCGCGAGATGTTGAAGCCGACGACGATCTTCTTGGCGTCCTTCACTTTCTTGGCGGCTTTGCCTCGCTTGTTGTTGGCCTGAGCGTAGATGCCGGTGGCGTCGAGCTGTGCGGCGATGGCCACCTTGTCGGAGAGAGCCTCGTTTTGCGAGGAGAGGTTGCTGATGTGGGCCTGGGCCTGACGGTTTTGCGTCTCCAGGTTGCTGTTGGTCACCTTCAGCTCCTGATTCTCGCGGTTGAGCGAGTCGATCTGCAGGATGTAGCTGCGCAGCACTTCACGCAGCGTGGCCAGCTCCTTCTTCAGTCGCATGATTTCGGCGGCATCCTGCGCTTTGGTCTGGCGCAGCTCCTCGAGCAGGGCTTCCGTCTTCTGCTGCTCCAGAGCGAGCTGGTTGACGAGCGAGTCGTTGTTGATCTGGGCCATCATCTCGTTGTACTGCATGGCAAACTGCTCGTATTCGTTCTCCATCTCGCGCTTGTCCATTTCGAGCACTTCGATCATCTTGTCGCTCTCGGCCTGTTGGGCGCGCATGTTGAGCACGAGGCCCACGATGACGGCCACGAGGACCAGCACGGCGGCTGCGGCTCCGAAAATAAAGATTTTCTTTTGGTTCATATCGTTTTGATGTTTTTTTGTTGTTTTTTCGTGTTACGTCGGCTTGCAGTTTATGTTAATACATAAATCCGCGTGCAAAGATATAGTTTTTTTAGAATATGTACGAACGCTCCCCGCGTTTTTTTTGCTTATGTCGCCGCTTTGGTGCAGATTTTCCTCCTCAGAGGCTTCTCAGACTGTCGTCAGAGGCTTTGTATCACTGCTGCATCACCGCTGTTTGCACGGGAGATCCTCGGGAGATGAACGGGAGAAAGACGGGAGAAGGGCGGGGGAGAAGCGGATAACTTTTTGAAAAACGAAATTAGAAAAGAATGCCAAACAACGCAACTTGTAACAGCGGCAAAAAAATCGTTTTGGACAACTTTTCTTGAAGTCGAAAAATTCAAAGTACAATAAATCAGCGCGTTATTATTTCGTTTTGGATAACTTTTGAAATTTTCAGAAAAAAAAAGTTTTCAAAATTAGGCAACTTTTTTGCAAAAATGTTTGGAGGTTTCATTCCAAATTCATACCTTTGCATCGATTTCCTCGCCAAGAATATGGCGGCGGCGCACAACAGACAGAAACATACCTGATTAAATAAATATAACCTAAAAAATAAAAAACAACTATGATTCAGACTGTGCTTAAGAGAGACGGACGCGTCGTAGGCTTCAACGAGCAGAAAATTGCCGCAGCCATTCGTAAGGCCATGCTCACCACCGACGGCGGTGAGGATGCAGCCCTGATCGAGAAGATCACCGACCGCATTGCCGTGAAGGGCAAGAGCCAGATGTCGGTGGAGGAGATTCAGGACCTCGTGGAGAACGAGCTGATGAAGAGCTCGCGCCCCGATGTGGCCAAGAACTACATCCGCTACCGCTCCGCACGCACTGTGGCCCGCAAGGCCAAGACGCGCGACGTGTTCCTGGAAATCATCAACATCAAGAACAACGACGTGACGCGCGAGAACGCCAACATGAACGCCGACACCCCCGCCGGCATGATGATGAAGTTTGCCAGCGAGACCACCAAGCCCTTCGTGGACGACTACCTGCTCTCCGAGGAGGTGCGCGAGGCCGTGAAGAACAACTATCTGCACATTCACGACAAGGACTACTATCCCACCAAGTCGATGACCTGTCTGCAGCATCCGCTGGACAAGATTCTGGAGCACGGCTTCCAGGCCGGTCACGGCGAGAGCCGTCCCGCCAAGCGCATTGAGACAGCCTCCATCATCGGCTGTATCTCTATGGAAACGGTGCAAAACGAGATGCACGGCGGTCAGAGCATTCCCGCTTTCGACTTCTATCTGGCCCCATACGTGCGTAAGAGCTACATCGAAGAAGTGAAGGTGCTCGAGCAGCTCATGGGCGAGGACTACAGCCAGCTCTACGACGTTGAAATCGAGGATTATCTCACCCTGCCTCTGGTCGGTCTGAGCGGTCTGGAGCGCATCAAGCAGCACGCCATCAACAAGACGGTGGACCGCGTGCACCAGGCAATGGAGGCCTTCATCCACAACATGAACACCATCCACTCGCGCGGCGGCAACCAGGTGGTCTTCTCCTCCATCAACTACGGCACCGACATCTCGGCCGAGGGCCGCTGCATCATCCGCGAAATCCTCCGCTCGACCTACGAAGGCGTGGGCAACGGTGAGACCGCCATCTTCCCCATCCAGATATGGAAGAAGAAGAAGGGTGTGAGCTATCTGCCCACCGACCGCAACTACGACCTCTACAAGTATGCCTGCAAGGTGACGGCACGCCGCTTCTTCCCCAACTTCGTCAACCTCGACGCCACCTACAACTTCCACGAGAAGTGGGACATCAACGACCCCAAGCGCTACATGTATGAGGTGGCCACGATGGGCTGCCGCACCCGTGTCTTCGAGAACCGCTTCGGCGACAAGACGTCCGTGGGCCGCGGCAACATCAGCTTCTCCACCATCAACATCGTGAAGCTCGCCATCGAGTGCATGGGCATCAAGAAGCAGGAGGAGAGAGAGGCCGCCTTCTTCGCCAAGCTCGACAACCTGCTGGAGATTGCCGCCCGTCAGCTGCACGAGCGCTTCGAGTTCCAGAAGACGGCCTACGCCAAGCAGTTCCCCCTGCTGATGCAGGGCCTGTGGGTGGGCTCGGAAAACCTCAAGCCCAACGACACCATCGCCCCCGTCATCAACCAGGGCACGCTGGGTATCGGCTTCATCGGTCTGGCCGAGTGTCTCATCGCCCTCACGGGCAAGCACCACGGCGAGAGCGAAGAGAGCCAGAAGCTGGGTCTGAAGATTGTGAACTACATGAGAGACCGCGTCAACGAGTTCAGCGAGCGCTATCAGCACAACTACAGCGTGCTGGCCACGCCGGCCGAGGGCCTGTCAGGCCGCTTCACCAAGTACGACAAGAAGCAGTTCGGCATCCTGCCCGGCATCACCGACAAGGACTACTACACCAACTCCAACCACGTGCCCGTCTATTATCACTGCTCCGCGCTGAAGAAAGCACAGATTGAGGCGCCCTATCACGAAATCACCCGCGGCGGCCACATCTTCTACGTGGAGATCGACGGCGACGCCACCCACAACCCCGAGGCCGTGATGAAGATTGTCGATCTGATGGACGAGTACAACATCGGTTACGGCTCTGTCAACCACACGCGCAACCGCTGTCTGGACTGCGGCTACGAGAACGCCGACAAGAACTTCGAGACCTGCCCCAAATGCGGCAGCACCAATGTGGACCGCCTGCAGCGCATCACGGGCTATCTCGTGGGCACCACCGACCGGTGGAACAAGGCCAAGCTGGCCGAGCTTAACGACCGCGTAGTGCATGATTAAGGTGCTGGACATCCTGCACGACACCACAGTGGACGGCCCGGGATTTAGAACGAGTTTCTATCTCTCGGGCTGTGCCCACAAATGTCCCGGCTGTCACAATCCGCAGTCGTGGGATTTCGGTGGCGGAAATGAAATGTCGGTGGAGGAGATGATGCAGGAGATCGTCAGCGATCCCTTTGCCGACGTGACCTTCTCGGGCGGCGATCCGCTCTATCAGGCCGAAACCCTGCTGCCGCTCCTCAAGCGCATCAAGGCCGAGACCTCAAAGACCGTATGGGTCTATACGGGCTTCACCTACGAGCATCTGCCCGAAGCCGCGCAGCCGCTCCTGGACTATATCGACGTGCTGGTCGACGGCCCCTTCGTGCAGGCCCTCCGCGACGAGGATCTGCTTTTCAGGGGCAGCAGCAATCAGCGGCTGGTGGACATCAGGCTTTCGAGGGAGGCTGGCTCTGTGGTGGAGTGGTCTCGTGATTTCTGATGGCCGCGCGGCGGATCTTGCCTGAAATGGTTTTCGGCAGTTCGTCCACAAACTCCACGATGCGAGGATATTTGTAGGGCGCCGTCTCACGCTTGACGTGAGCCTGCAACTCGGCGGCGAGTGCTTCGCGGCCGTCGTTGCTGGCGATGATCGAGCGGAACTCGGGCGTGACCACAACGGTGGCCTTCACCACCATGCCGCGTATCTCGTCCTTCTCGCCCGTGATGGCGCACTCGAGCACGGCTTCGTGGCTCATCAGGGCCGACTCCACCTCGAAGGGGTCGATGCGGTAGCCGCTCGACTTGATGACGTCGTCGGCGCGGGCCACAAACCAGAAGTATCCGTCTTCGTCATACCACACGATGTCGCCCGTGTAGTAGATGCGGTTGTTGCGGGCCTTGCGTGTGAGGCGCGGATTGCGGTAGTACTCTTTGAAGAGTCCCAACGGGAGCTCCCTGTAATACATGATGTTGCGCATGCGCGAGCGCAGATTCTGGCGGATGCTCTGCAAGAGTTCGCTGCCCTGACCGGTGACGGCGTTCAAAGACTGGCCCGTGCGGATGACCAGCCGTCCCTGCACGCCGGGGCCCACGGGATTGCCGTTGTCGTCGAGCACGTCGACCATGAACTGGGGATTGGGCAGCCCCATGCTGCCGGCTTTGGGTTTGGCGAAGGCGTAGTTGCCCAGCACGAGGGTGGTCTCCGTCTGGCCGTAGGCTTCGTAGATGGTGATGCCCGTCTTCTCCTTCCATTCTTTGAAGACGGAGGGGTGAAGGGCCTCGCCGGCCGTCGTGCAGTATTCGAGCGCAGAGAGATCCCAGCGGCTCAGGTCCTCGCGCACCATGAAGCGGTAGACCGTAGGCGGAGCGCAGAAGGAGGTGACTTTATACTGTGCCATCTTGTCCAGCAGCTTGGACGCTTCGAAGTGGCCGTCGAAGTCGTAGACGAAGACGGTGGCGCCGCAGATCATCTGCCCGTAGAATTTGCCCCATACGGCTTTGCCCCATCCCGTGTCGGCAACGGTGAGATGCAGCGAGCCCTCGTGCACGTTGTGCCAATAGGCCGCCGTGAGGATGTGGGCCAGGGGATACGAGAAGTCGTGCATCACCATTTTGGGCGCTCCGCTGGTGCCGCTGGTGAAATACATGAGGAAGTCGTCCGTCTTCTCGTTTTCGCCCTTCTGGCTCTTGAAGGGCGAGGCCATAGCGGCGCCCTGCCACAGATTTTTCCAGTTCTGGGGCACTTCCGGACCGATGCTGATGCAATGCTGCACGCTGGGGCAGAAGGGGCGCGCCGAGATGACGTTTTTCAAGACTGTGGTCTCGCCGACGGTGACGATGGCTTTGATCTCGGCCTCGTGGCAGCGGAAGATGATGTCCTTGCTCGTGAGCAGATGGGTGGCCGGAATGGCGATGGCGCCGATCTTGTGCAGGGCTGCCATCGTGATCCACCATTCCAGGCGGCGCTTGAGGATCAGCATCACGCGGTCGCCCCGACCGATGCGGATGGAGTGGAGATACGAGGCCACTTCGTCGGAGAGCATCTTGTATTCTCCGTAGGTGAGATGGCGTTCGTCTCCGTTGTCGTTGACGTAGAGGATGGCTTCCTTCTGGGGCTGTGTGGCCGCATAGGCGTCGATCACGTCGTAGGCGAAATTGAAATGTTCGGGCACATTGACGTGAAAGTGCTCCATGAAGTCTTCGTGGGATTTGAACTGGATCTGGTCCAGGAATTTATGAATCATTGACATAGTATGATGCTATTGTGCATTCAAAAAGGGTTTGAGGCGTTCTTCCGCCTTATGGATGAGGTCGTGCGTGCCGCTGCCGTCGACGACGTAGCGGATGACCATTTCTGCGTAGTCGAGGGCCTCAAGGAGTGCCCCCTCCGAGGGTGAAGCGGCACGCAGACGGGCCACCTGCTCTTGCAGCGCTGCCACATCTTCGGGCTCTGCCAGCGAGGCGGGACGCATGCCGTTGAGTATGGATGAGAGTGCCGCCGTTTCGGCGTCCACCTGTTCCTGTGTGGCCGACGGGTCGGAGAGCACGCTCTCGCTCTTTCTCATTTGGGCGGTCATGCGGCGCAGCCCGTGAGGGGCCCATTCGCGTCCCTCTTCCCGGCGGCTGCGGGCCAGGGAGAGCGCTTCGGCCAGAGCGTCGCGCTTCACCGAGCCTTTGGCGCTTTTCACCGCTCCGGCGTCCAGATAGTGTGTGGCTTTTCCGGTGTAGAGGTAGTCGGGCACGAAGCTTTGTCCGCCGTCCTGCGTCACCATTGCCAGCGGGCCGTGCATCCTGCAGGCCAGCCAGCGTCCGTCTATCGGATCGGGCCCGTACCACAGATGGTCGCCGAAGGGCATCTCCAGCGTCACGCTGTCGCCCTCGGTCCACAGACGCTGCGGGATCTCGATATACGACGAGGGTCGCGCCTTGCTTCCGATGCGCTTCCCGCCCAGCTTCACGCAGAAGTCTTTCGTGGCCCAATAGGGGACGCGCAGCCTGATGGTGACGGGCTGACGGCTTGTGATGCGGAGCGTGCCCCGCTGCATGGGCCAGTCGCCCTCCAGCCTCAGGCGCAGCCCTTTCTCCTGCCACTCGGCCTCGGAGGGCAGATAGAGGTTCACCCAGAGCGTGTCGCCGCCCGTGTAGTAGCAGCATTCCTGATAGCGCACGTGGTTCTCGACGCCCGTTCCGCCGCAGCAGGTGGCTTGCGGCGTCTCGTTGCCGAAGGGCTTTTCCGCATTGGCGCCGACGGCGTATTGGTAGCACACGGCCCAGCGGTCGGGTGCGAGCGAGCCGACAATCTGGTTGGAGAGCAGCCGTTCGGCGTAGTCCATATAGCGGGCGTCGTCGGGGTTGTAGCAGCAGAGGTCGCGCGAGAGCTTCATGAGGTTGTAGGCGCAGCAGGTCTCGTTGATGTTCGGGTTGGGCAGCATGCTGACCATCTGTGCGTAGGGCTGCCGGAACATCTCGCCGTTGCCCACGCCGCCTGTGGCGTAGGTGTAGCGTCCCTGCACCAGATCCCAGAAGTGTGAGGCTACATTATAATAATATGTGTTCCCGTTGAGTCCGTAGAGCTTCAGCGCTCCGATGATCATGGGGATGTGCTGATTGGCGTGGCGTGTGCGTATGTCGTCGATGCCCCGCGAGAGCGGATCGTAGAAGACGGGTGCGTCGAAATATCCGGCGGCTTCCGTCAGCCGTTCTTTCTCCTCCGGAACGAGTGTGGCCAGTCGGGCCAGCACCTCCTGCATGCCGCCCACTTCGCCGGCGATATACATGTTCCACATGCGGGCCCGCTGCTGGGGCGTCGTGCGGTAGTGCAGGCGGTTCCACACCCAGAGGCCCATGTCCCGGGCGATGAGCAGAGCCGTCTGAGCCGTCTCCCCGTCGTCCACGTATTCGGCGATGTCGCAGAGTCCGGCCAGCTGTTTGTGCACGGTGTAGTAGGGCGCCCACACCCATTCCTCGTTGTTGTAGGGGCGCATGGCTTCGATGAGGGCGCAATGTTGTGCAGGGATGGCATTGAGATAGCCGTAGCCGTAGCGGCGGCAGTCCTTCTTGTATCGGTCAAACGCGCTCCAGGTGCCCTTTGCCTCCGTGAGTTCCTCACCCGGTAGCAGGTCCCGGGCCTCGAAGTAGCGCCCGAGGGAGTCGCTCCAGGCGAAGGTGCGCTCCTGACAGCGGCGCAGTTCCTTCACCACGAGGCGTATCCGCTCCAGCAGGGCTTCGTGCTGCGCCCTGTGTGCGGCGTCGGAGGTGGAAGCGCAGGCCAGGGCGAGCGCCGAGAGCCAGTGTCCCGTGCCGTGTCCCTTGAGTTTGGTGGTGGGGGAGTCCCATCCGTCGGCGACGGTCATCCCCTCTGTGGGGAGCCCGTAGGTGTCGTGGTAGTTGTAGAGCTGTTGGGAGACGTCCATCGAGAGCAGCAGGGCGATGTCGCGGTCGCGGTTGCGTGTGAGGACGTTGTCGCCCGTGAGGCGCACGCGGTTGAGCGGCAGAGGGCGGGCCTGTATCTGCGGTCGGGCGCCGTCGGTTTCCGCAGCCGTCACCGTGATGTGTGCCTTCACGGTCTTACTGCTGCCAAGGAGGATGCCCTCCACCTCATACCGGGCGCCGGCCTTCATGGCGGCTTCCGCCTCTTCTGTCTGTCTCGCGCTGTTGTCCCAACGCACCTGCCGCCACGCCTTCCCGTCCCACAGGGCGGAGGGCAGCATCGGCGCCGTGCCCTCTTCCGTCGTCAGATGCAGGTCGTCCAGAGCGGAGAGCGCAGAGGGGAGGCTGCACAGGATGAGCAGCCAGAAAAGCGTGTGTCTCATGTTCCTACTGTTTCAGTTCGCTCCATTTCGGAGGGTTCACGCCCATGAGGTGGCGCACGAAGAAGTCGAAGCGCTTGTGCTCTCCGTAGGTGCCGCCCATGGTGTGGTGTTCGCCCGGCAGCACGACCAGCTCGAAGTCCTTGCCGGCTTTCACCAGAGCGTTGACCACCTGCATGGTGCTGGCGGGATCCACGTTGTCGTCCAGTTCGCCCACGAGCAGCATGAGCGGACGCTCCAGCCGGTGGGCGTTCTCCACGTTGGAGCACTCGATGTAGCTCGAATCCACGGGCCATCCCATCCACTGTTCGTTCCACCAGATCTTGTCCATCCTGTTGTCGTGACAGCCGCAGGCGGAGAAGGCGGCTTTGTAGAAGTCGCCGTGGAGCAATACGGCGTTGGTGCTCTCCTGTCCGCCGGCCGAGCAGCCGAAGATGCCCACGCGGTCGATGTCCATGTAGGGATAGCGTTTGGCGGCGGCCTTGATCCAGGCGATGCGGTCGGGCAGTCCGGCGTCTTTCAGGTTTTTGTAGCACACTTCCTCAAAGGCTTTGCCTCTGTAGGAGGTACCCATGGCGTCCAGCTGCACCACGATGAATCCGAGTTCGGCCAGAGAGGAGATATACCAGTTGAAGCTCTGGAAGTCCTTCGGCACATAGGCGTCGCCGGGCCCGGAGTAGATGTATTCGATGACGGGGTAGGAGCGGCTGGGGTCGAAGTTCGTGGGCCGGTAGATGAGGCCCCACATCGGGGTCTTGCCGTCGCGTCCGGGCGCGGTGAAGATTTCGGGCGCCTTCCATCCTTCGCGCTCAAGCTTGCTGATGTCGGCTTTGGCCAGCGTCTGAGCTTCGCCGCCGTCCACGCTTCTCACGACGGTCACGGGCGCAAGGTCGGCTCTGGAGTAAGTATCCACCAGACGCGTGTAGCTCTTGTTGAACGTGGCTTTGTGGTTGGCCTTCTCGGGCGTGAGGTCGCGCAGATTCTTGCCGTCGAGTCCCACCACGCAGTAGTGCACGTGATAGGGGTCTTCGTCCTTGTTCATGCCGCTGGCGGTGAAGAAGATGCGCCCCTGCTCCTCGTCCACGTGAAGCACCTTCCTGACGACCCATTCGCCCCGGGTCAGCTGCTTCAGCGTCTTGCCGGAGGCCACGTCGATGAGGTAGAGATGGTTCCAGTTGTCGCGCTCGCTCATCCAGATCATCTGCGTGTCGCCCTTGATGTTCTGGCGGAAGTGGCGGCTGTAGTTGACGAAGGTCTTGCTCGTCTCTTCGATGACGGTGCGCACCTGGCCGCTCTCGGCGTCCAGCGCCAGCACGCGAAACACCTTGTGGCCCCGTTCGTTGTATTCAAACACGAGCGTGCGGCTGTCCGCGAGCCATTCGGGCCCCCACAGGTCGTATTGGTTGCTGAAGAGCGCGTTGTCGGGGATGACGGCGCGTCCGGTCTTCACCTCGAAGATGCAGGGCGTCTTCTGCGTGCGCTCGTCGCCGGGCTTGGCGTATTCCTGCTGGTGGAGGATGGGCTGCAGCTGGCTTTCGGGCGACGACTCCACGTAGTACACATAGCGCTTCTGGCTGACGGGGCGTATGCGGCAGGCGGCCACGTATTTCCCGTCGGGGCTCCACTGGATGCGTGCGCTGTAGTAGGCGCCGAGCGTGCCGTCCAGCGAGAGGGGGCGTTCGCCCTTGCCGTCGCGTTGCGACACGTAGATGTTGTCGTTTTTGATGTAGGCCACCATCGTGCTGTCGGGCGAGGGCACGGGTGCGCCCCATCGCTCGTCGTCTTCGTTCATCCAGTGGCGCTCAATCCTTTGCGGTCCCTGCCTGGTCTCCGTCCGCCGCATTTCCGGGCGGCGCGGGGGGCGCTCCTGCTGGGGTGCGGGGTCGCTGTAGTATTTCAGTTTGTAGGTGCTGTCGTCCGTCCATTCCACGCCACTCACCCAGCCGCTCACCTGCAAGGCGGCAAACTTGCGCGGGAGTTCGGCGGCCCGGCGGTAGTCTTCCGCCGTGCCCTGTGCCGCAGCCGTGAGTGCGGCGGTCAGCATCAGCGCCGTTGCAATGCCTTTTTTCATTTGCCTTCCCAGTGCTTGATGAGTTTCTCGAGTTCTTTCTTCGTCACCTGCACTACGGCGCCGTGCTTCTGCTCGGAGAAGTTGGTGCGCTTGAGCGGGCAGTCCTTGCCGTCGAAGTAGCCCAGGGGCTTGAACGTGTTGAGGTCGGTGGTCTCCACGAAGTAGAAGTTGTGGGGATTCATGGAGTAGCGGTCGGTCATCAGTATCCACTTTTTCTGCCCGATGAGCTTCCACAGCATGGGCGCCTCGTGGCTCTCGGGCACACCGTCGTCAAAGGGCACGAAGGTGTAGGGGCCTTCCAGCGCGGGTGCGGTGGCGTGACGGGGATGTCCGGCCTCCACGCAGAAGAGGTGGAAGGTGTCGCCCACTTTCGTGATGTCCGAGTCGATGATGTCCATCCTCTTGCCCTGATTGTCCTGCGAGCCGTCCACCAGCAGTTTGGGCTCCGTCTCCATCCTGCTGAAGTCCGGGCTCATCATCACGTAGGCGATGTAGTTGTATCCGCTGCCGGTGCGCGTGGTGAAGTGCATCATGATGCGTCCGTCTTCGGTGGCGGTCATCTCAGGCGCCCACACGCAGCCCACTTCCTGCCACGAGGGTCGGTTGCCGTCCTTGTCGGCCACGGGCATGGGGCAGGAGAGTTTGGTGAAGTCGAGATTGGTGCGCGTCCAGTGAATCATGTCCGTGGAGCGTGCCAGCACGAGGCCCCTGTTGTTGCCCCATCCGTATTTCCTGCCGTCGCGTTCCCATTCGGTGTCGCGTATGCCGTCTCTCTTGCCGAACACGTGGAGGTCGGTCATTGCCACGCAGAAGGCTCCGTCGGGTGCGCGGAAGATATAGGGGTCTCTGATACCCTTCTGCTGGGCGATGGTGTCGCCGGCCATGATGGGTTTGTCGCCGTTGAGCGCCGTCCAGGTGTAACCGTCGTAGCTGTAGGCCATGTGGAGTCCGTGGTCGGCGTCTTTGTGATACACCATGACGTATCCGGCCATGTCTTTTTCCTTGGGCATCTTGTCTTTGGCTGTCACGACTGCCGTCAGCGCGAAGGCCGCGAGGGCGGTGAAGAGGAGTTTAGCTTTCATCTTGTTTTTTTATTTTAATATGTTGTATTCGTGTGCAAAGATACACTTTTTATGGTGGATAAGCGGTGACAAAACGGTCGAAACCGATTTGCAATAACATTTTTTATGAAATGACCGCTCCTTTTTTATGTTTTTCTAATGTTGATATTTAAATTCCGAAAACATCGAAAAACTCTAAATTCTCTAAAAAACCACACAGAAATCACTGAAATCACGGAAATAACGTCTGCAGATATTCAAAGAAAACAATAAAAAACCTCTTGCCTGTATGTCGGGCTTTTAGCCCTTTGCGATGCGAGCCACATATTTTTCTTTGTATGCGAGCATCCAGATAAAAATCTATGACTCACATCTTGGCCTCCTTTGGAGTCCTTACATACAGTCAAGAGAAAAACATTAAAAACCGTCGCGAGTAAATCTGCGACTACATCTGCGTCAGCAGAGCGTGCACCTGCGGTGTGATGACCTCGCGCTCGACGCGCTCCACCTCCTTGCGGAGTTGGGGCGCGGAGCAGCGTATCTCAAAATTGAGAGGCTCGAATTTCCGATCTGTCTCCCTCAGATCTTCAATTCTCCAGCTGAGGTCGTAAAAGGGCCCGAAGTCCACGTACTCGCGCTCGACGCGCACCTTGTTCTCCGAGTGATGGGGTGTGCAGAAGATGCTTTCTCCTGCCCAGGACTTAAGATAAATTTTCAGAAGCGTTGCGTCAAACATCCACTTTTTTCGTTTGTGGGCACAAAGATACGAAATTTTTTTATATTTACACAAATTTTGCATGAAAAAACATCGCGCGTGGAGGGGTAATTACACTTTTTTGCAAAAACGGGCATAAAACGACAATATTTTTCATCGGAAGTGTTGCTTTTGTCGGATTTTTTCGTACCTTTGCAGTGTCCAATGATATTTGTGCTGTTAGCACGAACCTTAAAAACAACTTATATATAAAGGTCGCCCTGCTTGTGAAAGTAAGGCGACCCAACTTTTCCTTGTCTGCAGATATTCAAAGAAAACAATAAAAACCCTCTTGCCTGTATGTCGGGCTTTCAGCCCTTTGCGATGCGAGCCACATATTTTTCCTTGTATGCGAGCATCCAGATAAAAATCAGTGACTCTCATCTTGGCCTTCTGCGAAGTCCTTACATACAGTCAAGAGAAAAACATTAAAAACCGCAACGTGCTTATTTCTTTCAATTGGGCAGTACGAACAATGATTTTAATCTGTACTATAGGCTAAACTGCAAACGGTTATTCTATGTTTTTCTTTCATCCAGGTTGAATCCAGAATGGATTGGTGATATGGCTGAAGGATTTTATCTGGGAGCTTGTTCACAAGGAAAATCCTACAGGCATAGCAGCAAAGACGTAGTCTCAAACAGGAGGAAAGGGTTTTTTAGGTTTTTCTTTAAAATCAGCAGACAAGGCATCCGTGTAAATCCGAGTGATCTGTGGTCGAAAAAAATCTGTGATTTCTGTGTGGTTTTTTAGAGCCTCTCGAGTTTTTCGATGTTTAATAAAAAAACTGTCACCTGTCACCTGTCAACTATCAACTATTTTTCGTATCTTTGCATCCGATAACCGTTAATCCCCTGACCATGAAAAGTCTGTTTACCCTTCCTTTCCTCCTTTTGTGCTCGTTGGCCGCACAGGCCGAGAACTATCCCATCACTCCCGTGCCCTTCACACAGGTGAAGATAGCGCCCGCCACGTTTTGGGGGCAGCGACTCCAGGCGTCGCGCGACGTCACCGTGCCGCTGGCCTTCTCCAAATGCGAGGAGACGGGACGCTACCGCAACTTCGAAATAGCCGCCGAACAGCTTGCCGGCAAAGATACGCACGAGGTGAAGGTGGGGGGCTATTCCTTCGACGACACCGACGTCTATAAGACCGTCGAGGGCTGCTCCTATCTGCTGCAGACCTTCCCCGACCTGAAGCTGAAGATCTCCGTGCCCGACAGCAAGAAGGGCAAAGGCTGGGAGCGCACCGTAGCGGCGCGCCACTATATGGACTCCGTGCTCCGCATCGTCAAAGCGGCCCAGGAGCCCGACGGCTATCTCTACACCGCGCGCACAATGAACCCCGCCCATCCCCACGCCTGGGCCGGCGCCCGCCGTTGGGAGAAGGTGGAGGAGCTCTCGCATGAGTTCTACAACCTGGGCCACATGGTGGAGGGCGCCATCGCCCACTATCAGGCTACGGGAGAAAGGACCTTCCTCGACATCGCAAGGGCCTATGCCGACTGCGTGATTCGCGAAATAGGCGACGGCGAGGGCCAGGCGGTGCGCGTGCCCGGACACCAGATTGCCGAGATGGCGCTCGCTAAGCTCTCCGTTGTCACCGGCGAGAAGAAGTATCTCGACATGGCCAAATACTTCCTCGACAAGCGCGGCTACACCTCGCGCCGCGACGAGTATTCGCAGGCTCATCTGCCCGTCGTGGAGCAGAAGGAGGCCGTCGGTCACGCCGTGCGTGCCGCCTATATGTACAGCGGTATGGCCGATGTGGCGGCGCTCACGGGCGACACCTCCTACATCCGCGCCATAGACCGCATCTGGGACAACATCGTCTCGTGCAAGATGTACATCACCGGCGGCATCGGCAGCACCTCCAGCGGCGAGGCCTTCGGACGCAACTTCCAGCTGCCCAACATGTCGGCCTACTGCGAGACCTGCGCCGCCATCGGCAACGTCTACGTCAACCACCGACTCTTCCTGCTTCACGGCGAAGCGAAATACTATGATGTGCTGGAACGCGCCCTCTACAACGGTGTCATCTCCGGCGTGTCGCTCGACGGCGGCGCCTTCTTCTATCCCAATCCTCTGGAGTCTATGGGCCAGCACCAGCGTCAGGCGTGGTTCGGCTGCGCCTGCTGTCCGAGCAACATCTGCCGCTTCATCCCCTCCATTCCCGGCTACGTCTATCAGAGCCGCGAGCGCACGCTCTACGTCAACCTCTTCATGGGCAACACGGCCGAAGTCACCGTCGGCGGCAGGAAATTCACGCTGAAGCAGGAGACGCAATACCCCTGGGACGGCGATGTCGTGCTCACGGTGGAGAAGGGCTCCGGCGCCTTCGCCATGAACATCCGCATCCCCGGCTGGGTGCAGGGCAGGCCCGTGCCCTCGGAGCTCTACGAATACGCCGACGGCAAGACGCTCTCGTGGAGCATCTCCGTCAACGGCCAGACGGTGCCCTCCGATGTCAACGGGGCGGGATATGCCGTCGTTGACCGCCGCTGGAAGAAGGGCGATGTCGTGCGCCTGCATCTGGATATGGCGCCCCGTCTGGTGAAGGCTGACGAGCGCGTGGAGGCCGACAGGGGGCGCATCAGCGTGGAGCGCGGTCCGCTGGTCTATTGCGCCGAGTGGCCCGACAACGACTTCGATCTGGGCGGCATCCTGCTCAATCAGAAGCCGCAGTTCACCGTCAATCCCGCCTTCCCCCTGATCACGAAGCAGGAGCAGAACTATGCGCTCACGGCGCTCGGGACCGAGGCGCAGCTGCTGAACTTCGACGAGGCGGGCCGTCTGACGACGCGCGACGTCACGCTGCGTCTCATTCCTTACTATGCCTGGAACCATCGCGGTGCCGGTCGCATGATGGTGTGGCTGCCGCAACAGTTGCGCGCCACCACGCCGGCCATGCCGCCTTCGCTCGCTTCGCGCAGCCGTCTCAGCGTGTCGCTGGAGACGCCGGCCACAGGCGCCGTCAACGACCGCCTGCTGCCCAGGAATGCAGAGGACAAATCCGTGCCCTACTACCATTGGTGGCCCCGCGAAGGCACTGTGGAGTGGCTGGAGTATGCCTTGCCCGAGCGCACGAAGGTGAGCAGCGCTTCGGTCTATTGGTACGACGATCAGCCCTGGGGCGGATGTGCCGTGCCGGCCGCGTGGCGCATCCTCTATCGCACGGCTGAAGGCGCCTGGACGCCCGTCGATGCCGCTCAGGAGAGCTACGGCGTCAGGCGCGGCGCGCTCAACACCGTTCGCTTCACACCCGTTGAGGCCGATGCCGTCCGTCTGGAGGTGACGCTCCGCGAGGGCAAGTCGGCCGGTCTGTTCGAGTGGGAAGTGGAGTAGGGCTTCAGAGCCTCTTGAGGCGAAGCATCTGGCTGCAGTGTGCGGTGACGGCGGGGCGGTGGGTCACGCAGATCACCGTGTAGGGCGTCGGGCTGTCGGCGTTGCGCCCCATCAGATTGTCCAGCACGCGGGTTTCCGTCTCTTCGTCGAGCGCTGAGGTGGCTTCGTCCAGCAGCAGGACGCGACCCGGACGGAGCAGAGCGCGGGCAATGGCGATGCGCTGCGCCTGTCCCTCACTCAGTCCCAGCCCGCTTTCGCCCACGGGCAGGTCGAGCCCTTCGTCGCTCTCTTTCACAAAGCCGGCTTCGGCCAGCTCCAGAGCGTCCCACATCTCGCGTTCGGTGGCGTCGGGGCGTCCCAGCAGCAGGTTGCTGCGCACAGTGCCCGAGAGCAGGGAGTTGCCCTGAGGCACGTAGACCAGGTTGCAGCGCGTGCCCGGTGAGGCCTTCGCGCTGACGTCGCCGTCGTAGAACTCCACGCGGCCCTTCAGCGGAGGCAGCAGCGCCAGGATAAGGCGTATGAGGGTGGTCTTGCCCGAGCCCGTCTCGCCCAGGACGGCGGTGATGCTGCCGGGAGGGAAGTCGTAGGAAAGGCGGTCGATGATCAGACGGTAGTCTTCGTCGTAGGCGTAGCTGAGGTCCTTGAGGCGTATGCCGCATCCGCCCTTGAAGCGTATGGCCTCGCACGTCTCTTCCTGCGGCAGCTGTTCGAGCTCCATGAGGCGTTCGCCGGCCGTGAGCGAAGAGACGAGGGTGGGGATGAAGCGCGTCATGTCGCGGAAGGGGCCCTGTATCTGTCCCACCAGCTGGATGAAAGCCAGCATCATGCCGTAGGTGATGAGCCCCTGCTCCAGACGCCACGCGCCCCAGAGGAAGGCCACCAGATAGCCGCCGGCGAAGCCGATGTTGACTAGCGCGTTGGACACCGAGGAGAAGCGCGTGCGGTAGCGTATCTGGTCGGAGAGCAACTGCTGCGTGAGGCCGAGGCGCTCCACAACGCCCTCTTCCTGCTCCATCGTCTTGAGCATGATGCGGTGCTGCAGGCTCTCCTGCATGATGCTCTGTATCTCGCTGTCGGTCTTGCGTATGTCGCGCGTGAGCGCCCTCATGCGCCTGACGTAGAATTTGGAAAGGGCGATGAAGAGCGGGGTGATGACCATCAGCGCGCAGGCCAGACGGGCATCATAGACACAAAGGAAGACGAAGGCGCCGATGAGGCGGCAGGTCACGATGAGCGCCTGGGGCAGGGTGTTGCTGATGACGCCCGTCACATCGCGCACGTCGCGGTCCAAGCGGTTCATTGTGTCGCCCGTGTGCTGACGGTCGCGTCCGAGCCACACGCTGCCCAGCACCGTCTCAAACATGCGCCGCTGTATCTTGTTGGTGCTCTGCACGCCCAGGATGGCGGCCAGCCAGTTGCGCGCGAAGCCCAAAGCGATGACGGCCGTCATGACGGCGCCCAGAAGCAGGGCGCTCTCCGTGAGGCTGCCTTCCGTCTGATGGGTGGCGGTGTCGATGCAGCGCTTGGTGGCCCAGATGAAGGCAAAGTCGAGCCCCACGCCGATGACGCCCGTGAGGGTGTTGACGATGCTGCGCAGGCGTATGCCGCGACTGGTGCGGACAAACCACCGGAGGGTCTGTATGGTCGTTGCCGGATTCATTTTCCGCACAAAAATAAAAATTTTCGGCCATATCCGTGCCTCAAACGGGAACTTTTTTCTAACTTTGTGTAAGAAAACGTGCTTATTTACCTATGAAAAGACTAAAGATAGCCATTTTCGGTAACGTCTACCAGTCGAAGAAGTCTGCTTCGGCGCAAAAAATTCTGGTGCTGTTGGAAGAGAAGGAAGCCGAGCTGCTTATCGACAGCGCTTTTCACCGCTTCCTCACCGAAGTGCTGCAGATCTCCGTGCCCAAAGCGCAGCTGATTGAGGGCGACGACTTCGAGGCCGATGTGGCCATCTCGCTGGGCGGCGACGGCACCTTCCTCGAGACGGCGCGACGCGTGGGCCACAAGGACATCCCCATCCTCGGCATCAATCTGGGGCATCTGGGCTTCCTGGCCGACTACAGCGCGGAGGAGATAGCGCAGGCGGTGGACCAGATCTTCAGCGGCGAGATGCATGTGGAGCAGCGTGCGGTGCTCTCGCTCAAAGGCGATGTGGGCGGCTATCCCTATGCCCTCAACGAGGTGGCGGTGCTCAAAGCCGACAACGCCTCGATGATCAGCGTGCGGGTGGACATCAACGGCGAATACCTCACCACCTACGAGGCCGACGGCCTGATCATCAACACACCGACGGGTTCCACCGGCTACGCGCTCAGCGTGGGCGGTCCGGTCATCACGCCCGGCAGCGACGTCATCGGTCTGGTGCCTGTGGCGCCCCACAGCCTCACGGCGCGTCCGCTCATGCTTCACGGCAACGCTACGGTGAGTCTCTCGGTAAGTTCGCGTGAGCATCATTTCTTGGTCTCCGTAGACGGCCGCAGCGAGACGTTGCGCGACCACGTGTGTCTGGAGGTGTCGCGTGCACCCTATTCGGTGCAGGTGGTCAAGCGGCCCGGAGGCTCCTTCTACCGCACCCTGAGAGAGAAACTGCAGTGGAACACGAGAGCTCATAATCATTGACCATTGACCATTGACCGTTGACCGTTGAACATTGACCATTGAACATTGACCGTTGAACATTGACCATTGACCGTTGAACATTGACCATTGAACATTGACCGTTGAACATTGACCATTGACCGTTGAACCTGAATCCTGAACATCCGCCCGAGGTGAGCGCAGAGAGAAGCCCGCGCTTATCTATGCCGAGCCGAGTAGGATGTCTATGGAACGAAGTTACAAGAATCCTGAATCATTAATCTTGAACCCTTATATACCATGATTTACGTATTTCTTGCAGAGGGCTTCGAAGAAGTCGAGGCTCTGACTCCGGTGGACATCCTGCGTCGCGCCGGTGTGGAAGTGAAGACGGTGTCCATCAGCGACGACTACATCGTCACCGGTGCGCACGGCATCTCCGTGATGGCCGACACCACCATAGCACAAACCTCGGACAGCATCCCCGGCGGATGGAACGACGCACAGCGTCTGGGCGAGTGCGACATGATCGTGCTGCCCGGCGGTCTGCCCGGCTCCACCAATCTCGATGCCTGCCAGCGTCTGAAGGACATGATTCGCGTCCACTACGAGGCCGGCAAACCTCTTGCCGCCATCTGTGCAGCGCCGATGGTCTACGGCCACATGGGGCTGCTCACGGGCAGGCGCGTGACATGCTATCCCGGCGTGGAGAAGGAACTCGCCGGCGCCAACTACACGGGCGCTGTGGTTGAGGAGGACGGCCAGTTTATCACGGGTTGCGGCCCGGCAGCAGCGATGGAGTTCGGATTCCGTCTGGCTGCCCGCTTTGTCGACGCCTCTGTGGTGGACGGCCTCCGCGAAGGTATGAGATACAAGCAGTTGCTTAACCGTTGACCGTTTTTAACTCTCAACTATCAACTCTCAACTTTCAACTGAGTTAAAGTATCTCCCCGGCATCGGGCCGAAGCGTTCCGAGATGCTGCAGAAGGAGTTGGGCCTCTCCACTTGGGAGGACCTCTTGCTCTATTTTCCCTACCGCCACATCGACCGCACGCGGCTCTATCGCACCACGGAGATTCTCCCCGAGATGCCTTATGTGCAGCTGCGGGGTCAGTTCATCAGCATGGAGACCGTAGGTGCGGGACGCAAGAAGCGTCTTGTGGCGCACTTCACCGACGGCTACGGCTGGGTGGACTGCGTGTGGTTCAACGGCGCCAGCTATCTGCTCAAGACGCTCAAGCTCCACCACGACTACATCATCTTCGGCAAGCCAACGCCCTTCAACGGGCGCCCCAATCTCACACATCCCGACGTCGACGAGGCGCAGGACATGATGCTCTCGCGCATGGCCATGCAGCCTCACTACAGCGTCACCGAGCGTATGCGCAAGGCGGGGCTCTCGTCGCGCTCCATCGAGCACTTCACCGGCACGCTCATGCAGCGCCTCCAGACGCCACTGCCCGAGACGTTGCCCGACTACCTTATGCAGCGTCTGGGGCTCATCGGTCGCGACAGCGCGCTGCGCTGGATGCACTATCCGGAGACGGCGCATCAGCTCTCCGACGCCACCTACCGCATGAAGTTCGAGGAGCTCTTCTTCATCCAGCTCTCCATCCTGCGCTACAGCCGCGACCGACAGAAGCGGGTTCACGGGCTGCGTTGCCCGAGGGTGGGGGAGATGTTCCACCGCTTCTACCGCGAACGTCTGCCCTTCGAGCTCACGGGGGCGCAAAAGCGCGTTATCCGCGAGATGCACGCCGATATGGCCTCCGGCCGTCAGATGAACCGCCTGGTGCAGGGCGATGTGGGCAGCGGCAAGACGATGGTGGCCCTCATGATGATGCTCCTGGCTGTGGACAACGGCTATCAGGCCTGCCTCATGGCGCCCACGGAGATTCTTGCCGAGCAGCATCTGGCCACACTCACGGAGCAGCTGGGCGATCTGCCCGTGCGTGTGGAGCTGCTCACGGGCACGGTGAAGGGCAAACGCCGCAAGGCCGTCCTGGAGGGGCTGGAGAGCGGCGATGTGCACATCCTCATCGGCACGCATGCCGTCATCGAGGACAATGTGCGCTTCCGCAATCTGGGCCTTGTGGTCATCGACGAGCAGCACCGCTTCGGTGTGGCGCAGCGCGCCCGTCTGTGGGACAAGAACGAACAGGTAGCTCCGCACGTCATGGTGATGACCGCCACGCCCATTCCGCGCACGCTGGCGATGACGCTCTACGGCGACCTCGACGTCTCCGTCATCGACGAGTTGCCGCCCGGGCGCAAACCCATCACCACGAAGCACTTCTACGACGAACGCCCGGAACTGCTCTATGAAGGCATGAATGCCGAGATCCGCAAGGGCCATCAGTGTTATGTGGTCTATCCTCTGGTGAAGGAGAGCGAGAAGATGGATCTGAAGAACGTGCAGGAGGGCTATCGCCATCTTCAGGAGGTGTTCCCGCAGTATCGTCTCTCTATGGTGCATGGCCAGATGAAGCCCGCCGAGAAGGACGCCGAGATGCAAAAGTTCGTGCGCGGCGAGACGCAGATTCTCGTGGCCACAACGGTCATCGAAGTGGGGGTCAATGTGCCCAATGCCTCCGTCATGGTCATTCAGGAGGCACAGCGCTTCGGCCTCTCCCAGCTGCATCAGTTGCGCGGCCGTGTGGGGCGCGGTGCGGAGCAGAGCTACTGCCTGCTGGTGACGGGCTACGAACTCTCGTCGGACACGCGCAAGCGCATCCAGATCATGTGCGACACGACCAACGGCTTCGAAATAGCGGAGGCCGACCTCAAGTTGCGCGGTCCGGGCGACTTGGAGGGCACGCAGCAGAGCGGTATGGCCTTCGATCTGCATGTGGCCAATCTGGCGCGCGACGGACAAATCGTGCAGCAGGCCAGGGATATGGCGTCGTGGATTTTGGACGAGGATCCCCTGCTGGAGCGACCCGAGAATCAGGTCCTGGTAGAGCGTATGCGCCAGACGCGCGGCGACCGCATCGACTGGTCCAACATTTCGTAGTTTGCAGGAATCACTCGTCTGAGCTGTCGGCCAGCATCTGGCGATAGACCGAGAGGAGGGTGGACTTGCGGATTGTGCCCTGGAAGAGACCCTCGCTGTCCACCACGGGGAGAATCCAGGCGTGTGTTTGGTCGAAGACCTTAGCCACGGTGTCCATGCTGTCCTCAATGTTGAGGCGCGTGGGCGACTTGGTCATCAGCTGGCTGGCGCGGAAACTGTTGAACAGCTCCGGGCGAAACACCAGGTGGCGGATGTCGTCGAGAAAAACCTCGCCCACGAGGCGTCCGGCGCCGTTGACCACGGGGAAGACGTGGTTTTTGGAGTTGGCCACCTGGCGCGCAATCTCGCCCAGCGTGTCGTCGGGGCGCAGCACTTCGTCGTAGTGCTGGATGACCGAGTCCATCGACATGAGTGTGAGGATGGCCTTGTCGGTGTTGTGCGTCACCAGCTCGCCCCGACGCGCCAGACGCATGGCGTAGATGCTGTGGGGCTCGAAGCTCATAATGGTGATGTAGGCGCCCATGGAGACAATCATCAGCGGCATGAACAGGCCGTAGCCGCCCGTGAGCTCCGCAATGAGGAAGATGCCCGTCAGGGGCGCGTGCATCACACCGCTCATCATGCCGCACATGCCCAGCATGGCGAAGTTGCGCTCGGGGATGTGGAGGCCGAAGGGGTCGTAGCGGTTCCACACGACGGCGAAGATGAAGCCCGCGATGCAGCCCAGGAAGAGCGAGGGCGCGAAGATACCGCCGCAACCGCCGCCGCCGTTGGTCGCCGTAGAAGCAAACACCTTGGTGAGCACCACCAGAAGGAGATAGAGCAGAAGAAACTCGCCGTGTCCGTAGAAGAAAGAGCCGTTGAGCGCCTGCTCCCAATCGCTCATGCTCTCGCCGTTGAGCAGCAGCTCGATGAGATCGTAGCCTTCACCGTAGAGCACCGGGAAGAGGAAGATGAGCACGCTGAGCATCGATCCGCCCACCAGGAAGCGCAGACGGCGCGAACGCAGACGGCGGAAGACTTGGCTCTCCATCCAGTTCATCATGCGCGTGAAGTAAAGGGCCAACAGACCGCAGATGATGCCCAGCAGGATGTAGGCCGGCGTGCGCGACACGGTGAAGGGGTCCTGCAGGCGGAAGTGGAAGATGGTTTCGGTGCCGGAGAAGACAAAGACAACGCCGGCGGCTGTGACACAACTCACCAGAAGCGGCAACAGGGAGGTCATCGAGAGGTCGATCATCAGCACCTCGAGCACGAAGACCAGACCCGCGATGGGCGCCTTGAAGATGCCGGCCACGGCGCCTGCCGCGCCGCAGCCCAGGAGCACCATCATCTGTTTGCTCGACAGACGGAAGAGACGCCCGAGATTGGAGCCGATGGCACTGCCCGTGAGCACGATGGGCGCCTCGGCGCCGACACTGCCGCCGAAGCCGATGGTGATGGCCGAAGCCACAACGGAGGTCCAGCAGTTGTGGCGGCGGATGAAGCCCTGCTTGCGTGCGATGGCGAAGAGGATGCGTGTGACGCCGTGACTGATGTCATCCCGTACGACGTAGCGCACAAAGAGGCTCGTGAGCATGATGCCGATGACAGGATAGACAAGGTTGAGCCAGTTGGCGTGGGTGACGGTGTAGCCCTGAGTGATGAAAAACTCAATCTCCTCAATGATAAACTTCAACACCATGCCGGCCAACGCCGCACCGATACCCACAAAGAAAGCCAGAAGAAGCATGAAACGGCGGTCGCGACGGTGGCGACGGCGCCAAAGCAGGATATGGTAGAGCAGCCACCTCATGGGCGCAACACTTTGAATTCGCCGTCGGCCTTGAGACGCATGATCTGCGAGGGGCGGGCCGGTTTGGTGTCGTTCTGGCGCGAGCGCATCACGTAGTCCACGCCGGCGATGACGGCAGGGTCAATCTCACTGAAAACGGCGGCGGCGGGCTGTCCGCTGATGTTGGCCGAGGTGGAGACGACGGCCTTTTGGAAACGGTAGCAGAGCTCGTGGGAAATGGCTTCCCGCGTGACGCGCAAGCCCACGCTGCCGTCTTCGGCAATGAGCGAAGGGGCCAGGTTGACGGCGCCGTCGAGGATGAGGGTGAGCGGACGCTCGGCAAACTCGATGAGGTCCCATGCCACATCAGGCACCCGGCGCACATAGCGCTGCAGACGGTTGGCTGAGTCCACGAGGCAGAGCATCGCCTTGGCTTCGGCCCGCTGCTTGAGAGCGAAGATGCGGCGCACGGCTTCCTCGTCGGTGGCATCGCAGCCGATGCCCCACACTGTGTCGGTGGGGTAGAGAATGAGGCCGCCCCGACGGAGCGTCTCCACGGCTTGACGGATGTCTTCTGCTATTTCTTTCTGCGTCATACCCAGTGTTTTAGAATTCGCTGGTGAAGTGGAACTTTATGTGCGGGAAGTCCTGTTGTGCCATCGTAAGCACATAGCCCGAATCGGCCAGAAAGACATCGCGGCCTTCGCGGTCTTTGGCCATATATTGATACTTGCGCTTCTTGAAATTTTCGTATTCGTCCTCGTGCCCGGCCTCGCATTCAATCCAGCAGGCCTTGTGGAGCGAGAGGGGCTCCCAGCGGCATTTGGCGTTGTACTCGTTCTCCAGACGATACTGAATCACCTCAAACTGCAGCTGGCCCACGGTGCCGATGATCTTGCGCCCGTTGAACTCGTTGACAAAGAGCTGTGCAACGCCCTCGTCCATCAGCTGGGAGATGCCCTTTTCGAGCTGCTTGGACTTCATGGGGTCAGCATTCTCAATGTATTTGAAGAGTTCGGGCGAGAAGGAAGGCAGGCCGCGGAAATGAATCTGTTCGCCCTCGGTGAGGGTGTCGCCAATCTTGAATGTGCCGTTGTCGGGCAGGCCCACAATGTCGCCGGCCCAGGCCTCGTCGATGGTCGATTTGCGCTGTGCCATAAACTGGGTGGGGGAGGAGAAGCGCAGCGTCTTGCCCTGACGCACATGCAGATATGGGGCGTTGCGCTGGAACCGGCCGGAGCACACCTTGCAGAAGGCGATACAGGAGCGGTGGTTGGGGTCGATGTTGGCCGTAATCTTGAAGATAAAGCCGGAGAACTTGTCCTCCTCGGGACTCACTGTGCGCTCTTCTGCCTGAGTGGGGCGGGGAGAGGGCGCAATGCGCACGAAGCAGTCGAGCAGCTCCTGCACGCCGAAATTGTTGAGCGCGCTGCCGAAGAACACCGGCGCCGTGTCGGCCTGAAGATAGAGGCTGTCGGGGCCTTCGGAGACCTCTGCCACAGAAGGATAGACGCCCTCAATCATTTCCAGGTCGTCGCGCAGACGGCGGGCATCGTCGTTGCCGACGGTTTCTTCCAGTTGGGGAGAATCAACGTCCACTTCGATGCGCTCCTGCAGGCGCTGTTTGTCGGCCTGAAAGAGCGAGAGGCGATGCTCGTAGATGTTGTAGACGCCCTTGAAGCGCTGTCCCTGGTTGATGGGCCAGGAGAAAGGACGCACCTTGATGTGGAGCTCCTCCTCCAACTCGTCCAGGAGATCGAAGGGATCCTTGCCCTCGCGGTCCATCTTGTTGATGAAGATGATGACGGGCGTCTTGCGCATGCGGCACACTTCCATGAGCTTGCGCGTTTGGGCCTCAACGCCTTTGGCGCTGTCGACCACAATGATGCACGAGTCCACCGCCGTGAGTGTGCGGAAGGTGTCCTCGGCGAAGTCCTGATGGCCCGGTGTATCGAGGATGTTGATCTTATAGGCCTCAGAAGCTCCTTCGGGGGTGTAGTCGAACTCCATGACCGAAGTGGTCACACTGATGCCGCGCTGTTTTTCAATCTCCATCCAGTCGGAGGTGGCGGTCTTCTTGATTTTGTTGCTCTTGACGGCACCGGCCACTTGAATCTGACCGCCGAAAAGCAACAGCTTCTCGGTGAGGGTCGTCTTGCCCGCATCGGGATGCGAGATGATGGCAAAGGTGCGTCTGCGTTCTATTTCAGGATTCATAATTTTCTGCTAAAAGTTCAAGCATGCGCGTGACAGGCGCCAGCGCAGCGGAGGTTTCGGGCGACACCTTGCGGCCCTGCATCTTGAGCAGCGTGACGCCGTAGACGGCATCCAAGGCGTTGGCCACGTCGCCCACTTCCTCATCCATCCCCTTGCTCCGCAACTCATTGAGGACGGGGAGCGCGGCGCCGTAAGCGGCCTGATAGAAAGGCTTCTGGGCGTCGTCAAGCAACTCGATGTGGCGCTGCTCCAAATCTGCGATGACGTTGCTCAGAGCCTGCACGTGACCGGTTTTCTGGCACATCTCCATCTGCATCATCTCGATGAGGCCGGCATACCATTCGGTGACTTCCTCCAGTTGCCCGTCGTCGTAGTCGAAGCGGGAGAGGTATTCGCGCTGGAGTCGCTCTATGTCGAGGTCGTAGGCGCGCAGGGTGTCCTCAACCTGCATCATGTAAAGGACATAGGCCACAATGTTGCGTTGGCGAAGTTTACGGGCAATATACATAGATAGGAAAGTCAGAGAATGGTCGTGAAGATGGCAACCAATGAGGCGATGATGACGATGAGCCCCAGAATGCGGTTGAAGTAGAGGATGGTGGATACCTGGAAACGCTCGCGCGCCTTGTCAATGACGGCTGTGAGTCCCAACCACCAGAGCAGAGCGCCGCCGAAGATGCTCAGATAGGCCAAAGCCTGCAGCCAGTAGCGCTCGGGCACCACAAAGTCCAGACGCGCCATCATCGCCATGAAGAGGAAAATGATGAGCGGATTGGAGAGCGTGAGAAGGAATCCAGTACCGGCATTGTGGAGCAGCGTACCCTTGCCGTTGATGCCGCTTTGGCGCATGCCGCGCGTGGGGTTGGAGAGCATACAGAAAACGCCGAAGCAGAAGAGCATAACGCCGCCGATGACCTTGAGCCAGTAGAGATTGGACGGCCGCTCGATGAGATCGAGCACCATCGCCATGCCGACACCGGTGATGACGGCGTAAACGAGATCGGAGATGGCGGCGCCGACACCCGTGACGAAGCCGTACCAGCGGCCTTTTTTCAGCGTGCGCTGTACGATGAGCACCCCGACAGGCCCCATCGGCGCACTGGCGATGGCCCCCACAAAGATGCCCTTCACAACGAGCTCCAATGTATCAACCGGTTGTATCCACATAAGAAAACGACGGCAAATATACGTAAAAAAATCGCTCCGTCAGTATGGAGTATAGGTATTTTTTACTTTTTTTTACATTTTTTCAAAATATGCGCTGATATTCTTTGTGGAGACGAACAAAAATTCATATCTTTGCGCAGGAAAAATGTTTTAACGCGAAAAGCAAATGGAAAAGAAACCTTACGTTATCGGACTGGACCTCGGCGGCACAAATTCCGTCTTCGGCATTGTGGACCGCGAGGCGCACGTTGTGGAGCGCGTTTCCGTGCCCACTCCCGGACACGACACCGTGGAATTGTATGTGAAGGACTGTGTGTCTAATCTGTTGCCCCTCATCGACCGTGTGGGCGGCATCGCCCGGATACAGGGCATGGGCATCGGCGCTCCCAACGCCAACTTCTATACCGGCGAAATACTCTATGCGCCCAACCTTCCCTGGAAGGGGCGTGTGCCTCTGGCCAAACTCTTTGAGACGGCGTTGGACGTTCCTGTGGTGATGACCAATGACGCCAATGCTGCCGCTTTGGGCGAGATGGCTTACGGCGCAGCCAAGGGGATGAAGAATTTCATTGAAATAACCCTGGGCACCGGTGTGGGCAGCGGCATCGTCATCAACGGCGAAATGGTTTACGGCTGCGACGGCTTTGCGGGAGAACTGGGGCACACCATCATCGTGCCCGGCGGAAGAGAGTGCGGCTGCGGACGGAAGGGCTGTCTGGAGGCCTATTGCTCCGGTCCCGGCGTGGTGCGCACGGCGCTTGAACTGATGGCCGAAAGACGTATGGACAGCCCCTTGCGCAATATCGCACCTTCATCGCTGATGAGCAAGGATGTGAGCATTGCTGCTTCTGGCGGAGATGTTTTGGCTCAGGAGACCCTGCGCATCACGGGTAGAAGGCTGGGAGAGGCCTGTGCCAATTTCATGAACTTCTGCTCGGTGGAGGCCTTTGTCTTCTTCGGCGGTCCGGTGAAAGCCGGTGAGGCGCTGATGGCTCCTCTGAGAGAAGCTTTCGAAGAGAGTGTGCTGCCTATCTATAAGGGTAAGGCCAAGATACTGGTGTCACAGCTCAAGGACAGCGATGCCGCCATCCTCGGCGCCGCCGCCCTGGCATTGTAAGTGAGTATTAATCCATGATTTATTAACCCCTAAACATTAACAACATCATGAAAAAAGCCGTTTATGCGCTGGGGCTTTTTGCCCTCACCACGGTCACTTCGTGCACGGACAACACGTATGACCTGAGTAAAGACAACGTGGACTGGAGCATGCAGACTTCAGGTGACGTGTTGTGGCTGCCAGACGGCAGCACCGCCAATGCCATGCTGAAGGACCTCTTCTCCGTCAGTGAGGGACAGAACCTGAAATTTATCAAGGATCCCGAGACCGGCAGAGACTTCTACTGCATGCAGGGCGACGGAGAGCAGGATGCCACCGTCACGATGCCTACAGCTACGGCGACATGGAGTGGTGCAGTGACTATTGACGAGACTTCTACCACGGTGGATCTGAGCAACATCCCCGGTTTTCTGCGCAATGAGAAGACCTGTTTTGACATCGAGAACCCCATTATTTTCATCAAAGTGGATAAATCCGCCGGTGTGGACTTCAAGTCGTTCATTGCCTTGACCAATGTGAAGGACGGCTCCGAGACACTGAAGGCCATTACGAGAAATATTGAGGAGTTCAAGGTTGAAGGCGACTGCAGTGGTGAAAATGCCAGGACGTTCTACATCGCTGCCGAGGAAGTGGATGACGAGGACAGAGTTGAATGGCCCGAAGAATATCGCGAAGCAACGTGGGTTGGGCTGGACGATAGCAAAAGCACGCTGCAGGATATGCTGCGTGAGATGCCCGACGAGTTCAAAATTGAGTTAGAGAACTACCAGGGTAAAGGCAGTGGCACGGTTGACCTTAACGTGGAGTATCTGTTCTATGCGCCCATGCGTCCGGACAATCTTTTCCGTCTGAATGACGATGACAGAGCAGACGGTTTCAAGAGTGACCTCAAAGATGTGCTCTTCGAAGGTATGGCCGTGCAGGCCGACGTGGTGGGTGATTTGCCGCTGACCGTTCGCCTTGAGCCTGTCGCCATCAACGAAAATGGCGAAGTTCTGAACGATGTGAAACTCACTATTGACGGCAAGTCTTTCGTGGAAGTGCCCGGTGATGACAGAACTACCATTCTCGTGAGGCTGACTGCGACCGGCGGAAAGCGTGTGAGCGACTTTGTCAACAGAGACCAAAACTATTTCGACGGCATCCGTTTCGACTTCACCGTGAAGGACCCCACCAATCCGGGTGCCAAGATTTTCTCCGACATGAAGGTGCGTTTGGAGCACATGAAGATGGGTGTCATCGGCGTCGGATATGACGGCAACTGATTTTCGAGAACCAAATACTGAAAATACGTTTAATCCTCAAAAAGAATATCAGTCATGAAGACTTTTAAATATATCCTCGTTGCCGTTTGTGTCTCCATCACCGGCAGCGCGATGGCACAGAATCTCAACAGTGCCTTTTTCCTCGACGGATACTCCTACGGCTATGAACTCAACCCCGCCAAGGACTATGACCGCAAAGGCTTCGTCGGATTCCCCCTGCTGATGCTGGGCAACACCAACCTCTCCATGTCCGGTAACCTGGCTTTGAAGGACATCTTCTATACGCTGCCCGACGGCCGCTTGGGCACTTTCATGCATCCCAGCATCTCTGCCGATCAGGCGCTCGAAAACCTCAAGGGCGGACAACGCACCAATGTGGACATGAGGATTGATCTCATCAACTTCGGCTTCCACAAATGGGGCGGCTACAACTTCTTCAACATCAGCATGCGCTCCAACACCGGATTCCATGCCCCTGAAGACCTCTTCTCCATGGCCAAGACGCTGAGCAATCAGGACTATGACATCAGCGACTTCGGCGTGAAGCACACCACATGGATGGAAATCGGCTTCGGCCACAGCCGTAATGTGACGGAAGCTTGGAGAGTGGGCGGAACCGTGAAGATACTTCTGGGTGCTGGCCGCATGGACATGAAGGCCAATAACCTGAAGATGGAGTTGGCCGGTCCGGACAAGTGGCTGGTTACTGCCGATGCAGAAATCGAAGCCAGTGCCAAGGGCCTCACCTGGGGTGAATATAAGACGGAACCCTACAAGGACGGTACACCCCGTCCCGACGGCACCATCAAGTTTAAAAACATGGACATCAGCAAAGCCGGTGTCGGCGGTGTCGGCCTGGCCTTTGACCTCGGCACGGAGTGGGATCTGGAGAAAGCCGGTCTGTTGAAGGGCATGAAGGTGAGCGCCTCCATTCTCGACCTCGGTTTCATCTCTTGGAACAATACACTCAAGGCTCAGAATGTCAAGAACAGTTATCAGTTCAACGGCTTCAATAACATTCAGGTGAAGGATGGCGAGGGTCGCACCATGAAGAGCCAGTTTGACGACTTCACCGACGGCATGGAAGACCTCTTCACCTTTCAGGACAAGGGTAATGACAACGGAGCACGCGCTCTGGGCGCCACGCTCAACATCGGCGTGAATTATAAGCTCCCCATGTACGACAAACTGGACTTCGGCTTCCTCTCCACCACGCGCATTCAGGGCGCCTACTCTTGGAACGAGGAACGCATCTCGGCCAACATCCATCCCCTCAAGTGGCTGGAAGGCGGCATCAACTTCGGTTTCGGCACTTTGGGCACCAGCTTCGGTTGGGTGGTAAACATTCACACGAAGGGCTTCAGCATCTTCGCCGGCATGGACCGCCTCATGAGCAAATTCTCCAAGCAGGGCATTCCTACCGGTAGCTCGACCAATGCCAGCATCGGCATCAGCTTCCCCTTCGGTAGCCTGCAGTAATATAAAATTTTTTAGGTAATAAGATATTCGACATGATCACATTCTTCAAAACACCCGACGGCAGCATTATTGCCACAGAAAGTGTGCAAAGTCTCACAACGGAGGAATTGGAAAAACTCGCGTGGCTCTACGGAGGCGCCCAGGTGCTCACGGAGCAGCGGCTTGAGGGGTATTTCGTGGGTCCGCGCCGCGAAATGATAACCCCCTGGAGCACCAATGCCGTAGAAATCACCCAGAATATGGCCGTTTCCGGCATCCGTCGTATTGAAGAATATTGGCCCGTAGAGAGCGAAGACGCTGAGCATGACCCCATGCTGCAGCGACTCTACAAGGCCCTCGATCAGGATATCTTCACCGTGAATATCGAACCGGCCCCCATTCGCGACATCACCGATTTGGAGGCCTACAACGAGCAGGAAGGTCTGGCCCTCTCACCCGAGGAGATAGAGTATCTCCATAAGGTGGAGGGGCAGCTCGGCCGTCCTCTCACCGACAGCGAGGTTTTCGGCTTTGCCCAAATCAACTCCGAGCACTGCCGCCACAAAATCTTCGGTGGCACGTTCATCATCGACGGCGAGGAGAAGGAGTCCTCGCTCTTCAAGATGATTAAGCGTACCACGGAAGAAAATCCCCACCGTATCATTTCGGCCTACAAGGACAATGTGGCTTTCGCCGAAGGGCCCGTCGTGGAGCAGTTCGCTCCCGAAGATCACGCCACGAGCGACTGGTTCCGCGTGAAGCCCATCCAGAGTGTCATATCCATCAAGGCCGAGACGCACAATTTCCCCACAACGGTGGAGCCCTTCAACGGCGCCTCTACCGGTACCGGCGGCGAAATTCGCGACCGTATGGGTGGTGGCGTAGGCTCTTGGCCCATAGCCGGTACGGCGGTCTATATGACCAGCTATCCCCGCACCGCTGAAGAGCGTGAGTGGGAACGTCTGCTGCCCGTAAGAGAATGGCTCTATCAGACGCCCAGACAGATTCTCACCAAGGCTTCCAACGGTGCTTCCGACTTTGGCAACAAATTCGGCCAGCCGCTCATCTGCGGCAGTGTGCTCACCTTTGAACATCAGGAGCCCGAAGGGCCGCTCTATGCCTACGACAAAGTCATCATGCTGGCCGGCGGTGTGGGTTATGGTACGAAGCGCGACTGCCTGAAGGGTACGCCTCAGAAGGGCAATAAGATTGTTGTCGTTGGCGGTGACAACTACCGCATTGGCCTTGGCGGCGGCAGCGTGAGCAGCGTGGAGACCGGACGCTATTCCTCCGGCATCGAACTCAACGCCGTGCAGCGTGCCAATCCCGAAATGCAGAAGCGTGCCAATAACCTCGTGCGCGCGCTTTGTGAAGAAGAGGTGAATCCCGTGGTGAGCATCCATGACCACGGCAGCGCCGGACACGTCAACTGCCTCTCGGAGTTGGTGGAGGAGTGCGGCGGACTCATCGATATGTCCAAACTGCCTATTGGCGACCCCACACTTTCGGCAAAAGAAATCATTGCCAATGAGAGTCAGGAGCGTATGGGCTTGCTTATTGACGAGAAGCATATCGACCACGTGCGCCAGATAGCCGAGCGTGAGCGTGCTCCGCTCTATGTGGTCGGCGAAACAACCGGTGATGCCCACTTTGCCTTCGAGCAGGCTGACGGCCGTCGTCCCTTCGACCTTGAGGTGAGTCAGATGTTCGGTCATTCCCCCAAGACCGTCATGGTGGACAAGACGGTGGAGCATCACTACAAGGACGTCAGCTACGATAAAAAGAATATTACGGACTATCTGAAGCGCGTGCTGCGTCTGGAGGCTGTGGCCTGCAAGGACTGGCTCACGAACAAGGTGGACCGCAGCGTCACGGGCAAGGTGGCCCGTCAGCAGTGTCAGGGCGAGTTGCAGTTGCCGCTGTCGGACTGCGGCGTGGTGGCTTTGGACTATCAGTTTCACAAGGGTATAGCTACCGCACTGGGTCACGCACCGCAGGCCGCTTTGGCAGATCCCGCCAAGGGCAGCGTACTGGCTGTAGCCGAATCGTTGACCAATATCGTTTGGGCGCCTCTGGAAGAGGGACTCGACACGGTATCTCTCTCGGCCAACTGGATGTGGCCCTGCCGTTCGCAGGAGGGCGAAGACGCCCGTCTCTACACTGCGGTGAAGGCCCTGTCTGACTTCTGCTGTGCTTTGGAGATCAACGTGCCTACCGGCAAGGACTCTCTCTCGATGACGCAGAAATACCCCTCCGGCGAGAAAGTCATCTCTCCGGGCACCGTGATTGTCACGAGCGGCGGACAGGTCAGCGATGTGCGCGCCGTTGTCGGCCCCGTGATGCAGCAGGTGAAGGATTCCGCTTTCTACCACATCGACTTCTCTTTCGATCGCCTGCGTCTGGGTGGCAGCGCCTTTGCTCAGAGTTTGGGCAAAGTCGGTGACGACGTGCCCACAGTGAGTGATCCCGAATATTTCCGTGATGCCTTCAATGCCGTGCAGGAGCTGGTGAAGAAGGGTCTCATCCTCGCCGGTCACGATATCTCTGCCGGCGGTCTGGTGACCTGTTTGCTGGAGATGTGCTTCGCCAACACCAAAGGCGGCTTGGATATCAATTTGGACAAGATCAGCGAAACGGATATCGTCAAGATACTCTTTGCCGAGAATCCCGGCATCGTCATTCAGGTGGCCGACGACAAGCGCTCTGAGGTGAAGAAGATACTCGAGGACGCCGGCGTGGGCTATGTCTGCATCGGCAAGCCCTCCGAGGGTCGCAGCATTCGTATTGTAAAGGACGGCGAAACGCTGTCGCTTGACATCGATGCCCTGCGCGATGTTTGGTACGAGAGCAGTTATCTGATGGATACCTATCAGAGCCGCAACGGCAAAGCTGCCGAGCGCTATGCTAATTATAAGAAGCAGCCGCTCGTGTGGCAGATGCCCCAGAAGTTTACGGGCAAATGCTCACAATACGGCATCCCCGCTGTTGCCGAAAACCATCCGAAAGCCGCCATCATCCGCGAGAAGGGTACCAACGGCGAGCGCGAAATGGCCTGGATGCTCTATCTGGCCGGTTTCGACGTGAAGGACGTCATGATGACCGACCTCGTCAGCGGACGCGAGACGTTGGAAGAGATACAGTTCATCGTCTTCTGCGGTGGTTTCTCCAACTCCGACGTTTTGGGCAGTGCCAAAGGATGGGCCGGTGCTTTCCTCTTCAACCCGAAAGCCAAAGAGGCACTCGACCGTTTCTATGCCCGTAAGGACACTCTCTCTTTGGGCGTTTGCAACGGCTGCCAGCTCATGATGGAGCTCGGACTCATCGGCTGCAACAAGGAGGCCCGCATGAAGCACAACGACTCGCGCAAGTTTGAGAGCGGCTTTGTCGGTCTGACGGTAGAGCCCAACGAGAGCGTTCTGCTCAAGAGTCTTTCCGGAAGTCGTTTGGGCATCTGGGTGGCTCACGGTGAAGGCAAATTCTCTCTGCCCGGCAAGGAGAGCGACTACAACGTTGTGTTGAAATACGCTTACGACGGCTATCCTGCCAATCCCAACGGCAGCGACTTCTCCACTGCCGGCATCTGTTCGGCCGACGGACGCCATTTGGCCATGATGCCCCACCTGGAGCGCGCCTTCCTTCCCTGGCAGTGCGGCACTTATCCTGCCGGACGTCTCGCCTCGGATCAGGTGACTCCTTGGATTGAGGCTTTTGTCAATGCCCGTGAATGGCTCAAAGGTGTCAAAGATTAAAAGATTAACATAAACAGTGTAAGCATAGCGATGCTGGAACTTTTTATCACATTCTTCAAAATCGGTTGCTTTACTATCGGCGGGGGCTACGCCATGATTCCTCTTATCGAGGAACAGGTGGTCAACCGTAAACATTGGGTGGAGCAGGAGGAGTTGGCCGATCTCATTGCCGTAGCACAATCGTGTCCCGGCATCTTTGCGGTTAACCTCAGCATATTTATCGGCTACAAACTCTTCCGCACGCCGGGTGCTGTGGTATGCACTTTGGGCACATCGCTGCCTTCCTTTATCATCATCCTGCTCATTGCACTTTTCTTCCAGCGTTTCCGTGACCACGCCATTGTCAACAGCATGTTCCGCGGCATTCGTCCTGCTGTTGTGGCCCTGATTGCTGCTCCTGTGTTCCGCATGGCCCAAACGGCGCATATCCGATGGTCCAATGTATGGATTCCCGCCGTCAGCGCTATAGCCATTTGGCTCTTGGGCGTGTCGCCTGTTTATGTGATTCTTCTGGCCGGCATCGGCGGATACACTTACGGTCAACTTCTAAAATAACCTGCGCCTATGCTCCTGCTACAACTCTTCATAGTCTTCATGATGATCGGGCTGTTCGGCTTCGGCGGAGGCTACGCTATGGTGTCTATGATACAGGGTGAGGTGGTCGCATCGCACCATTGGCTCACCACCGGACAGTTCACCGACATCGTCGCCATCTCGCAGATGACACCGGGCCCGTTAGGCATCAACACGGCCACTTATGTGGGCTACAGCAGCATGGTCTCTGCCGGATATCCCGCGTGGATGGGCATTCTGGGCAGCTTTACGGCCACCTTTGCCGTCGTACTTCCTTCCTTCGTGCTGATGCTGATTATTTCGAAGTTCCTGCTCCGCTACAAGGACCATCCCGTTGTGGAGAGCATTTTCCTCGGCATCCGTCCCGCTGTGGTCGGCCTGCTGGTGGCTGCCTCCCTGCTTCTGATGACGCGTGAGAATTTTTCTTCGCCCGGCGAAAACGGTTGGCAGTTTTGTATCTCCATATTACTTTTCCTCTTTGCCTTCTTCGGTCAGAGAGTGTATCACATTAATCCCATTCGTCTCATCGCCCTTTGCGCTATTGCCGGGGCCATATTGCTATGATCAACAGAGAACTTATACGACAGAAGGTGGTGCAGTTGATGTATGCCCGCTATACAGGTGAAAACAAGACACTCTCCGGGTTGGAGAAAGAGTTGGAACGCTCGCTGGACAATGCCTACGAGCTCTATCTTTCCCTGCTTTCCCTATTGTTGGAGATGGGGCGTCTGGCCGCTCGCAACTTCGAGACCGCAGTGGCCCGTTCCGAGCGTTTGGGCATCGAGCGTCCGTCCGACCGTCTGGCTGCCAATCGTTTCATGAAGCAGCTGGAGGACAACCGCGAGCTCAAGGCTTTTCGCGAGCATCAGGTCATCGATTGGACCGACGAGGAGGAACTTGTGCGCAGTTTCCTCAACGAGGGCCTGGCTCTTGATGTCGTCGACGATTATCTCAAGGACGCAGCTCCTTCCACCTACACTCAGGAGCGTGAACTTTGGCGCAACATCTACAAGGGTGTTATTGTGGGCAACGAGACGCTAGACGAGTTGCTTGAGGAGAAGTCACTCTATTGGAACGACGACAAGGACATCATCGACACCTTTGTGCTGAAGACCGTCAATCGCTTCACCGAAGATTCCACGCCCGATATGCCGCTCCTGCCCAAGTATCGCGACGATAGCGATTTGCAGTTTGCCAACGAGCTCCTGCGCAACTGTGTTGCCCATGAGAAGGAACTGCTCAACCTCATCGAGAGCAACACGCGCGGTTGGCGTATGGAGCGCATCGCCCTCATGGATCGCGTCATTCTTCAAGTGGCGCTCTGCGAGATACAGTATTTCTCGTCCATTCCCCTCACCGTGTCCATCAACGAATACGTGGAGATTGCCAAGCACTATTCCGCTCCCGGCTCGTCGCGCTACATCAATGCCACGCTGGACACCGTTTCCAAGAAACTCACATTAAATAAACAACAATGATACTCTTACAAGCAGCAGGGCAGCCTAGCAGCATGCCCATGATTTTGATGATGGTGGCTATTTTTGCCATCATGTGGTTTTTCATGATTCGTCCCCAGCAGAAGAAGCAGAAGGAGATTCAGAAATGGCGCAACAGCATCACCGTGGGCACCAATGTCGTCACTGCCGGCGGTATCTATGGTGTAGTGCGCGGCATCAACGAGGCCGACAACATTCTTGAGGTGGAAATTGCCAACGGTGTTCGCATCCGTATAGACCGCAATTCCGTCTATGCCCAGGCGCAATCTCAGAATAATTAAGTTCTGGAGGTGGCTGCGCTCGGTCTTTTCCTCCGAGCGTGTGATGGACATCCTGGTGTTCTTCGGCGCGCTGGTCGTGGCGATGGGTTTCTGGGTGCTCCAGCGTCTCAATGACACTTTCGAGATGGAGGTGAAGGTGCCTCTGTCGCTGACGGGAGTGCCCCGCGGCGTCACGCTCACCACGCCGCTACCGTCTTCCGTTAGGGTCACACTGCGCGATCGCGGCACCCAGCTCATGAACTATATGCGTCACCGCATCCGTCCAGTCATGCTGGAGTTCTCGCTCTACGATGACGGCGGCGCCACCGGTCGGGGCTATGTGCCCATTGCCGACGTGCAGCATGCCATCAATGCGCAGATGCTCACCTCTACCGTCATTCAGCGCATCACGCCCGACACACTGGAGTTCTTCTACAACCGGGGGCTCCACCGTCGTCTGCCCGTGCGTTTTTTTGGCACTGCAGAGGCAACGGAGCGCAACTATCTCCACAGCATCACCTTCTCTCCCGACAGCGTCATTGTCTATGCGCCGGCTTTGGTGCTCGACACCATGACGCACGCTTATACCGAAGAGACGCACATCAGCAGCATTGAGGAGGACTATGTGGACAATCTGCGTCTGCGTCCGATGCGCGGCGTCAAGTATGAGCCCGATGTGGTGCAGATGACGGCGCATGTGGACTACTACACGGAGAAGACCGTCTCCGTCCCCATTGTCGGCGTCAACTTCCCGGCCGACAAGGTGCTGCGTGCATTCCCGGCTCAGGTGGATGTCACCGTGCGTGTCGGGGCGATGAACTACAACAATGTTTCTGCCGACGACTTTGTGCTGACGGTGTCCTACGAGGACCTCATCAATCATTCCGGCGACCGTTTCCGTCCCGAGATCAAATCCATTCCCCAGGGAACTTCCTCGCCCCGTCTGTCGCCGCCCGAGTGTGAGTATCTCATCGAGCAGGTGGAGAGTGGGGAAGTGGAGTAGCCCTTCCGTTTTGCCGCAGTGGAAAACAATGAAGCACGCATAGACAAATGGCTTTGGGCCGCGCGCATCTTCAAGACGCGCACCGTGGCCGCCGCCGCTTGCAAAAAGGGGCAGGTGACGATGAAAGGCGTTGCCCTCAAGCCCTCGCGCATCATACGCGTGGGCGATATAATTGATGTACGCAAGCCGCCCGTCACGTGGTCGTTTCGTGTGCTTCAGGCCATCGAGCGCCGTGTGGGTGCCAAGCTGGTGCCGGAGGTGTTGGAAAATGTCACGCCGCCCGAGCAGTACGAGCTTCTGGAGATGAGCCGCATCAGTGGTTTTGTCGGTCGTGCCAAAGGCACCGGGCGACCGACGAAGAAGGACCGCCGTTCGCTCGACGACTTCACGGAGGATGTGCCGCAGTTCTTCGGCGACTTCGATTGGGAGGATGACGACGATGAGGATGACGATTTCCCCGACGACGAGAAATAAAAACGAGCCTTAGGGATTCTCAATGATGCGGTCTGCGGGGCCGCATTCTTTTTGCCGGCGGATGCGGGCTTCCACCTGCTCCCGGGTGCAGCGGTCGCGCTCCGTCACGCGGCGTATGCGCGTCTCCAGCGGGGCTCTCACCTCCCACACTTCGTCCACCGTGTCTCTCATGCCGGCCTCCCAGAGTATGGCGCTTTCCATCACCACCGTTTCGGCCGTCTGTCTCTTGCACCAGGCTTCGAAGTCGCGCTTCACGGCGGGGTGTACCAACGCGTTGAGCGCCTTCAGATGCTCCTCGTCGCTGAAGAGCCATGCGGCCACAGCGCTGCGGTTAAGATGCCCGTCGGCGCCGTAGGCATCGGGACCCACCAATTCAGTGATTGCGCGTCGGAGCCCGGAGTCTTCCTCCTCCAGGCGTTTGGCTTCACGGTCGCAGTCATAGACGGGGATGCCCTTTTCAGTCATCTGTCTGCACACGTAGCTCTTGCCGGTGCCGATGCCGCCCGTGATGCCGATGCGCTTCATCTTATTTGTTGTTGTAGTGACACATGGCGAACTGCATCCCCGAGAGGCAGAAGGCCTTGATGGCCTCCACTGCCACGAGGGCGCGCTCGTCGCACAGCTTCTCATCTTCGGGGGAGAAACGGCCCAATACGAAGTCCACCTGCATCCCGCGCGGGAAGTCGTTGCCGATACCGAAGCGCAGGCGGTTGTAGCCCTCGGTACCGAGCACGGAGGCGATGTGCTTGAGGCCGTTGTGTCCGGCGCTCGAGCCGCCCTGCTTCATGCGTATGGCGCCCACGGGCAGCGCGAGGTCGTCCACGACGACGAGCAGTTGCTCCAGGGGGATTTTCTCCTCGTTCATCCAGTAGCGCACGGCGTTGCCCGAGAGGTTCATGAAGGTGGAGGGCTTGAGCAGCACCACTTCGGCATTCTTCACGCGTCCGCGTCCGACGAAGCCGTAGCGCTTGTCTTCAAAAGCAATGTTGGACGCCTTGGCGAAGGCGTCCAACACTCTGAATCCTATGTTGTGGCGGGTGCGGTCGTATTCGTCACCGACGTTGCCCAGTCCGACAATCAGATACTTCATCTTTATGCTTCGGCAGCGGCAGCAGCGCTCTTGGCGTTACGTGTCATCTTCACCTGACATACCACAACGCTGGGGCTGGTAATCATCTCGAGGCCCTCAAACTTGAGCTCGCCCACCTTGATGGTCTTGCCCAGTCCGAGCTCGGTCACATCGATGTCGAGTTTCTCGGGAATGGCGTTGTAGGGAGCCTTCACCTTGAGGCTGCGCACATTGGCGGCCAGCTTACCGCCGGCGCGAACGCCTTCTGCCAGACCGTTCAGCTTGATGGGCACAGCCATCACGATGGGCTTCGTCTCGGTCACTTCGTAGAAGTCGATGTGGAGCAGCTGGTCGGTGACGGGGTGGAACTGCAGTTCTCTCATCACGGCCTTGCACTCCTTGCCGTCGATGTTGAGGTTTACGACGAAAATGTCGGGGCTATATACGAGGTTGCGCACCTCGTCGGCGGTCACGCTGAAGCTCACAGCTTCGGGCTTGCCGTCCTTGTCTTTCTTTTCACCATACAGGTTGCAGGGGATGCCGCCCTGCTTGCGCAGCGCTGCGGTGGCCTTCTTGCCGGTCTCGGTACGCAGGGTACCCTTCACGTCAATACTTTTCATTTTCTTTGTTTTTTGTTTGTGTTACTTTGTTTTATACTATCATCACACCTATGTTGCGTGAAATGCGGGTGCAAAGGTACGAAATTTAGTTGAAAGTTGAAAGTTGAAAGTTGAAAGTTTTTGCCTTAAGAGCGCATTTTGCCCAAAAACCGGCCTTTAACCCTTCATCCTTAACCCTTTCGTGCCATCAGCGCCGTGAGGTCTTCGTTTTTCACGTCGAGCCAGTCAGCCTGCAGGCCTTCTTTGCGTGCGGCTTCCACATTCACCTGCGCGTCGTCCACAAACCAGCAGTCCTCTGCTCTGACGTCCAGCGTCCGGAGCACGCTTCGGTAGATCTCGGCATCGGGCTTGGCCAGATGCATCTCGTGGGAGAGGAACACGCCGTCGAAGCAGTCCTCCAGCGTGAGTCCTTCGCCGCCGAAGCAGTTGGCTGCGATGTAGCGCCAGTGCAGGTCGTTGGTGTTGGAGAGCATATAGGTCCTGTGGCCCTTTTCGCGCCATCGGCGCACGGTCTCCAAGCGCTCGCGCGGGATGCTCACCAGACAGTGGTTCCAGGCTTCAATGAGTTCGTCCTCCGTCGTGCCGGGCCGACATTGGGGCAGGATGGTGGCGAGGAGTTCTTCGGTGGAGATGTCGCCCGTCTGGTAGTCGGAGAGCAGTTGCCCCACACTCATGCCTTCGCACACGGTGGTGGCGCCGCTTTCGCTGCTTTCGGCCATAAACAGGCGAGGGTCGAGCCCTACGCCCTTAAAGCCCTGCAACATACGCTCGACGTCCAGGTCGATGAGCACGCCGCCCAGGTCGAAGATGAGGTTCTCCGGCAGTCGCTCCATGCTTCAGGCTTTGCGGCTGTCGATGTTGTCGCCTTCGGTCTCCTTGAGGGCTTCGTCGAAGTCGGTGAGTCCGTTTTCCACGAGGATGTCGTACCACTGCACCAGCTTCTTCATGTCGCTGGGGAACACGCGGTCGCGGTCGAAGTTGGGGAGCACCTCGCCCACGTATTCGGCGAGCTCTTCTTTCGAGGCCTTCTTCACGTCGATGGAGGCCTTCTTGCCGCCTTCCTTCTCCAGCATGTTTTTCAGCACCTGACGCAGGGGCACCTCTTCGCTGTCGGTGTACATAGCGATGTCGGCCAGCGAGATGATGCGGTCGGTGCCGAAGGCGGGCATGCGCTTTTTGGCCTTGTCGATGGTCTCCACGATGAGGCTGCGGTTGCCTCTGTTCACGAGTCTGTACAGTCCGGGCTTGCCGGCTATAGCGAGAATGGTTTCTAACATATCTTTATTGGTTTATTTCTTGGCGTTTTTGATGATTTCTATGATGACGTCGCGCGCCTGCTCCATGCTCTTGACGGGCACGTACTCCTGGCGCGAGTGGAAGTTGATGCCGCCGGCGAAGATGTTGGGGCAGGGGAGTCCGCGGAAGGAGAGCACGGCGCCGTCGGTGCCGCCCCGGATGGGCTTCACGTCGCAGTGGCCGCACACCTTTTCGATGGCGCGTCGGGCCAGCTCGGTGATGTGGGGTTTGCCCTGCAGCTCAGAGAGCATGTTGTAGTAACTGTCGTTAATCTCGAGCAGCACGGTGCCGTCGCCGTAGGTCTGGTTGAAGCGCTCGGCCAGATCGCGCATCACGTGTTTGCGCATCTCGAACATCTGGCGGTTGTGGTCGCGTATGATGTAGCTCAGATGAGCCTCTTCCACCGTGCCGTCCATCCCCGTGAGGTGGTAGAAGCCGGCGTATCCGTCGGTCTTCTCGGGCACTTCGTTGTCGGGCATCGTCTGTGCCAGTTCCGTGGCGATTCTCACGGCGTTCTTCATCTTGCCTTTGGCGTAGCCGGGATGCACGTTGAAGCCCTTCACTGTGATCTTGGCCGAAGCGGCGTTGAAGTTCTCGTACTCCAACTCGCCGGCTTCTCCGCCGTCCATCGTGTAGGCCCATTCGCAGCCGAACTTCTTCACGTCGAACCACTTGGCGCCCTGTCCGATCTCTTCGTCGGGCGTGAAGGCCACGCGCACCTTGCCGTGCTTCACTTCCGGGTGACGCAGCAACTCCTCCATCGCGCTCATGATCTCGGCGATGCCGGCTTTGTCGTCGGCGCCGAGCAGCGTGGTGCCGTCCGAGCGCACGATGCCGTCCTCTACCTGCGGCTTCACGTCCTTTCCGGGGGCGTCGGGTGAGGTGTCCAGATGGGCGATGAAGCCGATGACGGGACGCTCTTCGTCGCAGTTGGCGGGCAGCGTGGCATAAACGTAGCTGTGCTCGTCCACTTCCACCTCCGTCATGCCCATCGCCTCCAGTTCTCCGCGCAGCATTTCGGCCAGGACGCGCTGTCCCTCTGTCGAGGGGCTCTTGTCGGCCGTCTTCTCCGAGCTCTGCGTGTCGATGGCGGCGTAGCGGATGAAGCGCTCGAGGATGCTCATACTTCCTCTGCTTTAAGATTCTCGTAGAAGGCGGCCTGCGCCGTGTTCATGTAGGGGATGAGCCACAGGATGCCGATGCCCAGCGTCAGGATGCACAGCAGCGCCCATCCGATGAAGCTCAGGTGCAGGCGGAAGAGCTCCCATTTGTGGCCGTCCATCAGGCGCATCGACTCCTCGATGGCTTTGTCGCCCGAGAGATCGGGGTTGTCCTCCAGCACGTAGTAGGTCATCGAGTAGGAGTAGCCCTTGATGATGCCGGGGATGATGAGCAGCATGAACCACAGCAAGGTGTAGGCTGCCGTCAACAGCGATGTCAGATAGACTCTGCTGTTGAACTCCTGGAACAGATAGCCCAACTCCTGCGGGTCCTTGCGATAGAGGCGGAGGAAGGCGATGTTGAGGGCGTAGGCCATCGGCATCAGTGCTATTGCGGCCAAGGTGCTGCCTGCACCGTGTGCCGCTTTGTCGAGCGCCACGCCGGCGGCAGTCATCAACACATAGTACACGAACGTTATTACGACGCTGCCGCCCCATAGTCCGCGGAGGGCTTCGCGTGCTTCCGCACGCAGTTCACTTGCCTGTTTCATAGCGTATGTATGTTATTGATATTGTCGTTTTCGCTGCAAAGTTACGAAAAAATCCTGAAACTCTCAACTTTTACCTTTCAATTATCAATTGTCAATTATCAATTATCAATTAAAAGTATTATCTTTGTCCCGTCAAACCGAAAAACACTATGCTTAAATCCCTTACTCTTGCAGCTGTGCTGCTCCTCTCGTCGCTCGCAAGCCTGGGCGCCGACCCCAATTTCTACATCTTTCTCTGCTTCGGCCAGTCGAACATGGAGGGCGCCGCACGCCCCGAGGCCGAGGATATTGCGTCTCCCGGTCCGCGCTTCCTGCTGATGCCTTCGATGGACGATCCCTCGCGCGGCCGCACGGCGGGCAAGTGGTGTGAAGCTTCCGCTCCGCTCTGTCGCCCCTATACGGGTCTGACGCCCGTCGACTGGTTCGGCCGCACGCTGGTGTCGGAGCTGCCCGACAGCATCCGCATCGGTGTGATTCATGTGGCCATTGGCGGCATCCGCATCGAGGGCTTCATGCCCGAGGAGGTGAAGGCTTATGTCAAAAATGAGGCGCCCGACTGGATGCGCCGTGCGCTCTCCGACTACGGCAACAATCCCTATCGCCGTCTCCTCACCCTGGCGCGTCGGGCGCAGCGCGACGGCGTCATCCGGGGCATCCTGATGCATCAGGGCGAGTCGAACACGGGCGATCCCGCTTGGGCCCTCAAGGTGAAGTCGGTCTATGAGCATCTGCTCAAGGACCTCTCCCTGGAGGCTTCCGAGGTGCCTCTTCTGGCCGGCGAAGTCGTTCAGGCCGGAGGCAAGGGCGTCTGTGTGGCGATGAACGGATGGATTGACCTCCTTCCGCGCACGATACCGACGGCGCATGTGGTTTCGTCCGACGGCTGCACCAACGGTCCCGACCGTCTGCATTTCGATGCTGCGGGCTATCGCCTCCTCGGCCGCCGCTATGCCGAGGTTATGCTCCCGCTCCTGAAGTAATGTTTTATGCACACTCTGATTAGTCGAACACGAATCTCTCTAATTTGCACGAATCTTTTTTAAAGAAAACCGAGAAAAACCGTTCATTAATGAAATCGATGCAATTCATTAGTGAAAACGATTGAATTCATTAATGAGTGCGATAAAAGTCGTTAATGAATCGGATTCCGTGCATTAGTGCGCAGAGCTTTTCCTGAAAGAGTTGACACAGGCGGAAATGTCGTACTGGATTTGTTGACACAACATTTTTGCATTTTCGTTTTTTGAAAAATATGGAGCGGATTTCAAGAAAATCTGCCCCGAATATTTGTCGTTTCACAGAAAAAGTGTATTTTTGCGACGCAAACCGACCTTAAATCTAATGATTATTATGAAAAACAGAATTCTTTGGTTGCTTATCGCCATCATACTGAGCGGAGTGCTCACATCTTGGCTGACCTCGTGCAGCAGCGACGACGACAGTAAAGGCGGCGACGACGATAAGGAGCGCGTGGTCATCCTGCTTCCCGACGCTTCCAGCATTGCCCGTTGGGCCGTCGACAGGGCAAACCTTGAGAGCGTCATGAAATCCTATGGCTTTCAGACGCACGTCCACGTCGCCCCGGAGACGGCCAAGGGTGCAGAGCAGCAGGTCCAGCAGTTGAAGGACGCCATCGCCAACGGTGCCAAATACATCGTGCTGACGGCCGTTGACTACAAGAGAATCAACGCCTCCGGCGTGCTTCAGGAGCATCCCGATGTTCAGGTGGTGTGTCACGACCGCTTTGTGCTCGACAACCCCAACATCGCCTATTTCTCTTCCACCGACACCAGGGAGATCGGGCGCATGCAGGCCATGTTCCTCCTCAATCACTTCCACTCTAAGGGCGACTCCCACATGACCGTAGAGTTCCTCGAAGGCCCCGACACCGACGTCAATGCCAAAGACTATTTTGAGGGCGCCATGGAGCTGCTCAAGCAATACATCGACAACGGAGATCTTGAAGTGAAGAGCGGCAAGAAGACATACTCTCAGGTCAAGTCTGACAGCTGGAATGTCTCCGACGGCAAGAAGGCCATGCAGGACCATCTCGAAAGCTATGGAGCGGGCGAGTGTCCGGATATGATTCTGGCCGCCAATGACAATCTGGCTCAAGGCGCCATTGAGGCTCTGGAGGAAGCGGGTATTACAGACATGCCCGTCATCACCGGTCAGGACAACACCGCTACGGCGCAGGCCAACATCAGGAGCGGCAAGCAGACGATGACCATCGACAAGAATCTGAAGGATATGGCCTACAACACGGCGATGATCATCAACAGCCTGATATCCAAGTCGCCCGTCCATGCCAGCGAGAGTGTTTCCGGCGTTCCGACGTTCTACTCCAAGACGACCCTCGTGACCATCGACAGCTATTAGTTGTCCAGCCTTTGACGTTGCTGACGCCAGCGGATAAATACAGGGAGCGGATTTAGAAGTCCGCTCCGTTTTTTTTGTCCAAATTTTCGAAGGCAGACGGCAGATGATGTCGTCACAGCGTCTCCGTCTGGAAAATCTTGCGCTCCCACGGGAGAAAAATTCCGAGCCCACGGGAAAGTCAAAATGGCTGCAGACGAGAAGTGAGAGCCGACAGTCGGGGTGGGAGATGGTTTTGTCAAGAAAATGGTTTAAATGTCAACCATGTCAGTAATCTGTCAACCATTTTGGTTCTTCGTCAATTTAGTTGAAAAAGAACCATAATAGCCTGTTGATTACTCGTCAAACCTGTCTAAATTTGATGAATAAAACATTATTATTCCGATTAATGTTAATTAACTAATTTGTAGCA